>CEUI01013860.1_pt1 | contig 10401 bp, 8 predicted proteins | sample 531411 | NCBI WGS metagenome assembly CEUI01 (sample SAMEA2622841, study PRJEB7988) | marine metagenome | isolation source: saline water (ENVO:00002010), including
GAAAAGTCCTTTCCCTTCAACAGCAGGTGCAATATGAAAACATTATCGAAAGATGACATTCTGGGCGTAGAAGATTTGGAAACAGAGAAAGTGAAAGTTCCAGAGTGGGGTGGAGTTGTAATTTTGAGAGAGCTGAAAGGTTCCGAGAGAGATACATTTGAGGAAGGTTCTCTGGACAAAAACAGAAACGTGAGCATGGCAAATATGAGAGCCAGGCTGGTGGCACTAAGTGCAGTCGATGACAAAGGTGAGAGATTGTTTTCTGCAAAAGATGCAGTGAAGCTAGGGAGCAAATCTGCAAGTGCATTGGATAGACTGTTTGAGGTGGCATGTCGGCTCAGTGGAATCACGGACAGGGATGTTGAGGATCTTGAAAAAAACTAAGGCGCTCTCCGTCCAGGAGAGCGTGGTTTGATTTAGCAGAGATGTTTGGTATTCCAGTCGCAGAATTACAACGTCGGATGACGTCGAAAGAATTTTCCGAATGGGTGGCGCTGGCAAAAATAAAGACAGAGGAACGTGAGCAGAATGAAATGATAGCCAGAGTTGAGTCAAGGATAAAGAAATGAACATTTCACGCATGAACGTGCAGGTGACTGCAAGCACTTCTGATTATGCTCGAGAGATGGACAAAGCTGAAAAGCGAACTCGAGTATTCACCAAGAGAGTTGAGAAATCCAGAATCTCATTGCGAGGGTGGGCAACAGCGATGGCTGGAGCCGTGGCCAGTGCAGTGGGTTTGGGCGTCTTAGCCAAAAGAACGTTTGACCTGGGTGCAGGAGTTGCAGAAACCGGATCAAAGTTCAACACCGTCTTTGGCAAGGAAGGTGCAAAGCAGGTGAATGACTTCCTGGATAATTTTGCCAACAAAGCTGGGCTGACAAAAACTGAGGCACAAGCGTTAGTTTCCACCACTGGAGCCATCGCTCAAGGTATGGGATTTGCTCAAGATGCCAGCGCTACATTTGCCACCCAGGTGACTAAGCTGAGTGCCGATCTTTCATCGTTCAACAATATGCCAACAGAAGAAGTATTGATGGCAGTGAACTCAGCTCTCACAGGAGAGAGAGAACAACTCAAGCGCTTGGGAATCGTGATCAAAGAAACTGAAGTGCAACAGATGGCTCTGTCGATGAGTGGAAAAGCTGTCGCAAAATCTCTGACACAACAGGAAAAAGCGACGGCCACGCTTGCGCTCATAACATCTCGAGCAGGTGTTGCAGTTGGTGACCTGGAGCGAACCCAGAACTCTGCTGCCAACGTGGGCAAAAGGCTTGGTTCAATGTTCAGAGAGCTGATGGAAACCATTGCAATCTCATTGATGCCAACTTTTGAATTGGTGCTGGAACAGCTCGACGAGATGTCGAAAAGTTTTGAGGATTTGAAAGAGAAGATCATCTCTTCTTCAACGACATTTGCAAATTGGTCAGCCGTCATTGGCAATCTTATGATAATGATCAAAGATTATATGTTTGCCCCGATGCAAATGCTTTTCAATTTCATACAAATGTTCGGGAACCTTTTTACGATGATGAAAGGTTTCACACTTTTTCAAGATGAACTGACTGCTAAAGGCTTTGAGGAAATGAAAGAGAATTTTCAAGATGCCATGTCAGCCTTCAACAAACCAGCACTGTCCACGATAGAGATGTTCAAGTCTCTGGGTATTGCATTGGGACTCATTGAAGGTGACGTCAAAGAACTGACAGACGCAGTCGGAGGTGGCGCTCTGAAGATGGACAATGAATTGGCTCCATCTGTTAAGGATTTGGGAGACAAAATCAAAACTCTCGACGAGCAACTCAGAGACCTCACTCAGACATTCACGAAAAATTTTATTGACCGAATTACGAACTCGCTGAACAATAGCAAAAATGCGTTTGAAGGATTCTTCACCTACATCCGTCAGGAGCTGACAAAAGTCATGGTCAAGTGGTTGGCTTTTCAAACACTGACAGGATTGTTTCCACACTCAGAGTTCATTGCTGGCGTGACTGGGACACCAACTCCAGCCACACTGAGTGGCTCTGGGGCTACCAATCCCGATGGCACATCAATTATGCATCCATTAAAGTCACTGGGTTTGACACCACAGGTGGGTGGTGGTGGGCGTGGAATGACCGTCAATCAAAACATCACCTTGACTGTTTCTGCGATGGACGGTCAGGATGCATCACGTTTTCTGAGAGATAACAAAGGCACAATTGCTCAAGTCATCTCAGAAGCCACTCGAGATTCGACTGGCTATCGAGCGCAGTTATTAGGAGGCAAAGGCTGATGGCAGCTTTTCCAAGAACAGTACCACCAGCGACTGTTACTTATCCAACCAACATCGGTTCATTGATCTCAGTCGGTCAATCGGGTGGAGTACAAACCAGGAGTCAAAATGCTCAAGGAATAGTATGGCAGGAGACCTGGTCTGCGTTGCCAGCTGGTAATGAAGATGTGCAGGAATTGTTGATGACGATTCAGAATCTTTATAACACTGGAGCAACCTGCACACTGACCCACTATCTTTTGCCTGGCAGTGGCAAAGCCATCAATGGAGCTGGCGCAAGTGATTCGGCAGAAGTAAAGGGGGTCGATCAATCTGGCACCACTTTGAACACCGATGGATGGACGAACAATACAGGCGTTCTAAAGGCTGGCGATTGCTTCACCATTGCTGGGCTATCAGTTCTGTTCCGTGCTACAGCAGACGTCACGTCACATGCCTCTGGTGGCACAACAGCCATCTCTATAATGCCACCGATACTTGCTGGGAGTTCACCAGCTGACAATGCAGATTTGACCGTGGCGAGTGCGACGATCACAGCAGTGATTTTGGATTATACTTCTGCGAGTGCAGGACCAGCTGAGTACATCGGTGGTCTGTCAGTGACATTCCAGGAAGCACCATAATGGCAGTCAGGTCAGCACTGACATCCGACATGATCACAGCTATATCGGCCAAGGAAGGATATGGGGATGTCTGGCTGATCGAAATTCTGGGATCGGGATCAACGATTCGATACTGTACAGCACCGACAAATATGTCGTGGAACTCATTGACGTGGACTGGCATTGGTGGTGTGATGACTTTGGCTACTCCACCAGAGACGGCAGACCCATCAGGTCAATCCTGCCAAGTGTCTTTCTCTGGCGTCAACACCGATGTGATTGCAGAGGTATTGGCTAATGAAGTCAGAGGGAGAAATTGTCGGATCTACTTTGGCCAGGTTTTGTTGACCAGTGGAGCTGTGATTGATGATCCTTTGCTGATGTTCAAAGGAATGATGAACTCTGCATGGGAAGTCAGTGAGCAACCATCGAACACAGAAGGCAGAGGTACTTGTACAGTCTCGACAACCATTGTCTCTGACATGGCGAGGCATATGTTCAAAAGATCAACGATGACCAACTGGAGATCGCTCAGAAACATGCAAGCGAGATCGCATCTGACCAGAACTCTTGGGGCGAATCCTATCACCACGACTGGCAGTTCAACCAGCGTCCTGTTCACCGACACCGTTGCTCCATGTCGAATTGGTATTGGCTCACAGGTCACGATCTCTGGAGCGAGTGCCGTGAATGGACTTACAATGAATGGCACCTTTGAAGTGGTCACGGTTCCAACGGAGAACTCATTCACTGTGACAGCTGGAAGTAGTGCCAGTGGAAGTGGATCAGGTGGTGGCTCATCAGTCGTATGCACTTACGGCCACGACATCTTGGGAAGTAATGCCGATTATCTGTTTAACACGGTTCCAGACCTTTCCGGTAAACCAGTTTTTTGGGGACGAAAAGGCGCTGTGCCACCATCGACTGGCAACTCTGGTCAGGGGCCAGCAGGGGATTTGGCAGGATGAGTCCATCAAACTTACCTAGCAAAGGGAACGTATTTAAGTTCGGCTTAAGAGTGGGGGCAGCTGTCGCTGGCTACTACACTGGCACTGGTGGATGGGGCCGAGCCTTCAAATGGTTGGGTTACAGTCATATTGGCATCGGTGCTTATGATGGTTGGCGTATGAACAACCAACTCAAAGAGCAAAGCACTGCCTCGAGACAACAGGGAGTTGAGCTGAACTCCACTGCAAGTGAGTCAGCGTTGCCAATTCTTTATGGCAAAAACAAAGTCGGGTTGAAAATTATTGACATCAGACAAAAAGCAGACGGAAGCGACTATGACACACTAGCTGTGACTGGAGCGATATGCGTCGCATCAGGTGGTGGCAACGCCACGGCTGAACGTGGCATCAATGCTGTCGAGTACGTTTATTTTGATGAAGTATTGGCGATTGATGGACCGACCTTTCCTGCCAACGATGGAAGTAACAATCCCAACACAACTGGAATGTTCAACAGCCAGTGGTGGAATGCCTCATCGTCCACCTGGGGTACAGAATTTTTTCTGCGATACATGATGCATAATGGAAGCCAGACGGCTGTCGATTATTATCTGAACAATCAATTTTCAAACACCTCGACAGCTGGTGGAGCGTGGGGGACTCAAACAATAGGGCAAGGCGTGGCATACTGCACCTTCTGGATGCACTACTCCACTGATGCGATCACAGGCAAACCGACATCATATCCGAATGCACTACCGAACATCACGATGATCGCAGACGGCAATCGAGTTCCCAACGTCACAGACCTGACATCGGCTCAAGCGTACTCGATCAACCCTGCCAAATGTATTTACGATTTTATGACGTCGAAAACTTACGGAATGGGCATCCCAGGATTCGACATTGACACTGCATCGTTTGAAACAGCGAGATCATATTGCGACGAATCGGTGACGATAGTCGGAGCGTCAGGAACGATCACCACGTTGGGAGACAGGTACACCTGCAATGGCATTCTGGACAGCGCTGAATCACCGTTGGCGAACCTGGAAAAAATGCTCACCTCGTGCAACGGCAGGATTGTTTATGAGAACGGAAAGTATTCCTTAAAGTTACGAAAGGTAACGTCGGCTGAAACCTTTGAGCTGAATGAGGACAACATCGTCGGGGATCTCAATTTCAGACGTGCAGGAATCGACGAGACTTGCAACTCGATCACTGTTGAGTACGTTGATCACGATCAGAATTTCACGCCACAGACAATCACCTGGCCATATCCAGATGATACAAATCCTTATTTGGTTGAGGACGGTGGGATGCTGAACGAACTTAGCGTGGAACTGCCGTTCACTAACAACGAATATATGGCTGTGCTTTTGGCAGCGCAGATTCTGTTGGAGACCAGGACGGACATCACGTGTACACTTACAGCTCAGAGAGAGGCGTTGAAATTGACGGTGGGAAGTGTGGTCAAAGTGACGCACTCGACTCCAGGGTGGACAGAGAAATTGATGTGGGTTGAGGCGATTGCGATCAATGGTGATGGCACTGTGCAGATAGCACTGAAAGAATATGCCGATGCGACATACACCAAACCCACTTTCAAAACCAAGGTGGCCAAAGTTGCGAACAATTTGCCAGGCCAATACAGCTCTGGAAGTACACAGCTTCCGAGTGAAGGTCCGTTATAGTGAAAAAACAGAACACCGATGTTAAATTTGATTTGTAGTACTTTCCTTTCCCTTCAGATGGATCAAAAAAATGAGCAAGAAAATTAGTTTTGAGCTGACCAAAATTGAATACGAGACATGTTACAGGATCTTAATCACAAGCAACGTGCAAACAATGGCTGAACAACGAGCGCTCAATGAGATATTAGACGAAATGGAATCGGCTGGATTCGCTGTCGGTGATGAGGTGGAAGGTTTGCCCCAGATGTTTTCGATAAAGCCAGGGACTCCAGCACAGCTGAGAATCTCATCAGCAAGTGCAAAGGTCATGGCAGAACACATAGAATCTGGCATCAGTCGTTTTCAAACTTGGGCCGTCAGAAGTTTGCCAGGAGTTGTTGATACTCTGAAAAAATAAAAGGTGTGAAATATGAGCTACGCAGCTGGACCAGTACACTTTACAATAGACACATATGCTGACTGGGAAGTCACTCTGACGTGGTACACAAACACGGCAAAGACCACGACTAAAAACCTAACAGGGTACACGGCTAGGATGGCGATCAGAAGAAAGCAAAGCGATTCTTCAGCACTCGCTGATTTGACCAGTAGTTCGGGCATCACACTGGGTGGGAGCGCAGGGACTATAGTAATAAAGCTGACCGACACTCAGACATCTGCCATCACTCCAGGTCCAGGGGTCTGGGATCTAGAACTTATCGATGGCTCTGGAATAGTCACTCGCTTCATTGAAGGCACTTGCACTTTCACTCCATCAGTTACGAGAAACTAAATGGCAGAGATCAATTACATCGTCATAGAAACTGATGGAGCAGTGATCGAGGTTGATAACGGAACCAATGTCATCGACTTCAATACGAACTCAGAAATCTCTGTCGAGTACTCTGGGGATAGCAAAGATGCAAACGCCATCAGAGGTCGGACGATTGAAACTGGAACTCCTGCTGACCAAGAAGTTCTGACGTGGAATAACTCTGCCAGTGAATGGCAATATCAGACTGTCGATGAGAACGTCGATGACCAAGTCGCAAGCCTGATTCAAAACAGTGCTGGTGGTGGGCTGACATGGACCTATGATGATTCAGCTGGCACTCTCACTCCTGCCTATGTTGGCGATAGCACCCTGGTGACAACTGGAGCCGTGAATAGTGGTTCTATAACTAGTGGGCATGGGTCCATCGATATTGGAAGCTCTGCTCTCACTGCAGGAACTGCAACTTTCACTCAAGTAGACATCACAGCAGAAGGCGATTTAAGGCTTCAAGATGCGTCGGGAGGGCAGTATGTAGGGTTCGACGCTCCAGCTACTGTCTCGACGAGCTATACGCTCACCATGCCCAGTGCCGTGGGGTCAGTCAACCAGGTTCTGAGTCTATCGAACACCGATGGAACTCTGGCCTGGAGTACGCCAGAAGTTGGAGATATTACAGCTGTTACAGCTGGAGACGGATTGAGTGGTGGTGGTACATCTGGAGCAGTATCGTTGGCTCTGGATCTGAATGAGCTGACTGGTGCTACCGTGAACGTGGCGAATGATAGCATCGCCATTGTTGACGCATCCGATTCCAACGCATCACGCAAAGAAACGATTGCCGACCTGATGTCAGCAGTGGACGGCACTGGGCTGACGGCATCCTCTGGAGTTTTATCGGTGGATGCCAGCCAAACTCAAATAACAGCAGTCGGAACAATAGCCACAGGAACCTGGCAAGGGACAGAGATCGGACTTGGATATGGTGGCACAGAGCTGGTCGGAGAAACGGATGGCAAAATTGTTGTCGCTGACGGAAGTGGGGCGCCAGTACATTTGGACATCGGATCAAGCACAGCCATCACGATTCTGGGAACAGTGGCAACAGGGACATGGCAGGGAACTACTCTGGCAGTTGGGTATGGTGGAACTGGACTGACGAGCTATGCATCGGGAGACGTGATATACGCATCAGGATCAACGACACTCGCTAAACTAGCAAAAGGTTCTGATGGACAAGTGCTGACGCTGGCTAGTGGAGTTCCATCTTGGGCTACTCCTACTGTCGGTGACATCACTGCTGTGACGGCTGGCAATGGATTGAGTGGGGGTGGTACGTCGGGTGCTGTGTCTTTAGCATTAGACCTCAACGAATTGACTGCTGCCACTATAGATGTCGCTAACGATAGTATTGCAATCATAGATGCAAATGACTCAGATACTTCCAAGAAAGAATCGATTGCTGATCTGATGTCAGCAGTGGATGGTACTGGACTCACAGCGTCCAGTGGAGTTCTGTCTGTTGATGCTTCTCAGACGCAGATCACAGCCGTTGGAACTATCGCAACAGGCACATGGTCAGCCGATACCATAGCTGTCAACAAGGGTGGAACTGGAGCAACCAGTCTCACCGATGGTGGAGTTCTGTTGGGATCTGGAACAGGTGCTATCACAGCGATGTCAGCTTTGGGCGATGGAGTGATCGTCATTGGGGATGGATCTGGAGATCCGACCACACTAGACGTTGGCAGTTCATCAGCGATTACGATCCTTGGAACCATAGCCACTGGAGTATGGAACGGCACGTCAATCGGTACAGGCTACACTGACGCAAAAGTCACGAGCGTTGTGGCTGGCACTCTCGTCGATGTATCAGCTACGACAGGGGCCGTGACTGTCAATGTTGACCTCTCTGAACTTGCCACATCCACAAGCGATGGAGACGGAGACTTCTTTGTTGTTGTCGATGACAGCAATGCTCAAAAGAAACTGACCAAAGGGAACATCGATCTGGCAGGGTTCGGTGGAACGGCCTCATCAGCCACACTAGCGTCCACCATAACAGTCACTGCGAACAACACCACAGATGAGACTGTTTATCCTCTGTTTGTAGATGGAGCGACTGGAACTCAGGGAGCTGAAAGCGACACTGGGCTGACTTATAATCCTAGCAGTGGCATACTCACAACCACCCAGGTGACTGGCAATCTAGTCGGCAATGTCACTGGTGATGTGAGTGGCTCGTCTGCCACCACAACCCTAGCTTCCACTGTTACGGTAGTGGACAGTTCTGACACCACAGCGTTTCCTGCCTTCTTTGACTCTGCCACTGGCTCGCTTGCTATAAAAACCGACGCTTCCAATTTGACCTACAACGCCTCAACTGGAGTTCTCAGCTCTGGAGGATTAGTCGTGCCAGACGGCTCGCTGACCCTAGCTTCCACGGCTGTCACTTCTACTGGGGCTGAACTGAATATTTTGGATGGCGTTACAAGCACTACAGCAGAGCTGAATATCCTTGATGGTGTCACAAGCACCACGGCAGAATTGAACATTTTAGATGGGGTCACTAGCACTGCTGCCGAACTCAATATTTTGGACGGAGTAACTAGCTCCACAGCAGAGCTGAACATTCTGGATGGGGTGACTAGTACGACTGCCGAACTCAATATCTTAGATGGTGCGACAGTCGTGGTCGGAGAGATTAACTATCTGGATCTTGGTGCAACGGCAGTCGGAAATGCTATCGCTTCAAAAGCTGTAGTGTTGGATGCAAACAAAGACTATACAGGCGTCAGAAATTTCACACTCACTGGCGAACTGCAAGCGACCAACATTGGATATACTGATGGCGATAATGCCATCGTCATTGCAGATGGTGGTGGCATCACTGCATCAGCAGGAATCACCTCGACTGCATCTGCCAATACGTTTGGATCGACCAGCTTTAATGATGCCAACATCACCAACGTCGGAGACATAGCACTGGACACTATTTCATCAGATGCTGGCACAACTGTATCTGTCACCTTGGGGACGGATGCTGGTGACAACTTTGTGGTCGGAAACAACAGTGCATTTGTTGTTGAGGGTGATACGGATTTCGTCGGGATCGGAACCGACACTCCAGCTTGCTTGCTCTATTTGACGGATGCAAACGATGGCATCACTGCCATCGGTAATGCTAGAGCGAGAGCAGGAATCTGGATGAACACTAAGTCGGGAACAGGAGCTGGCATGGCACAGGGAGTGACTGATGGTGGCTATCCTGTGATCCAGGGAATGTATACCGATGACTCTACAGCCAGGACATTATATTTAGCTCCTTATGGTGGTGGAATAGCATTGCCACCAGCAGGTAAACTTTACTTAGATGGTGGTTCAAATACCTATCTCACAGAATCGGCAGCAGATACGATTAGTGTATACACTGCTGGAGATGAAAGATACATATTCGGTGGGGGTGGAAATCCATACCTCAGAATATTGGCAGGAAACACTGGCGTTGGAGCTGTACAATTCTATGAAGATGATGGGGGGAGTGGCCAGGTACTCCACTGGCAAGCAGGAGTTCGGGGAGCAGACAACAATTTTTACATCAGTGAAAACGCCACGATTCACTCATCCTACGCCTTGATGATTTCTAATTCCCAGGATGTGACTGTCGGAGGGGCATTAGCCAAAGGCTCTGGCAGTTTCAAGATAGATCATCCAATCAAAGAAGATTCCTTGCTCGTACATTCATTCTTGGAAGGCCCACGCTGTGATTTGCTCTATAGAGATAGCGTAGAATTACACTTGGGAACAGCGAGTGTTGACATGGACGAGGTAGTCGGACTAACTGACGGAACATGGGAAGCACTGTGCAGAGAGCCACAGGTGTTTGTTCAGAATGAGAGTGGCTGGAGTTCTGTGAAGGGAGCTATATCGGGAAGCACTCTAATCATCAGCTGTGAAGACACCAACAGCACCGATACAGTATCATGGATGGTCGTTGCTGAACGACACGATGACAATATTAAAGGAGCCAGCTGGACTGATGATGACGGCAAACCAATCCTTGAACCATTGAAGGAAGCATAATGGCCAACACATACACAATGAAAATAGAAAGACTGAATGCTGTGGT
>CEUI01054522.1_pt1 | contig 10400 bp, 18 predicted proteins | sample 531411 | NCBI WGS metagenome assembly CEUI01 (sample SAMEA2622841, study PRJEB7988) | marine metagenome | isolation source: saline water (ENVO:00002010), including
TTGCGCCATCTGGCCATGTTGTCCGACTTCAAGGCAATCACCATGTCACCGTCCGTTTCAGGCACTTGCATGAATAAATGGTCTTTAAGCAATGCAACCTTTTCGGGCGCTAAAGTTGCAGTCATTCCTTGCAGGTCGCGAGCAATGCGGCGCCTGCTGTTTTCGTTGCCGATCAGCAGCCACTTCCTTGGTGGTGAAATCGTGTCTAGGTTGCACCATTGCCGCCCTGTGATTTGGGCAATGGCAAGCTGCAAGGCCATGCGGCTTTTACCCACGCCCGGTGGGCCAACTATGCCGGCAACCGATCCAAGTTCAAACAGTGATTCCTTGTTCTCGTTTCGCACCAGACCGTGGTCTGCTGGTATCTCGTAAGACAGGATTTCAGACACGCCGCGCACGGTGAATTTCTGACTGCCACCAATGCCCTTGGCAACCTTTGCAACGTCGCGCATTTTCTCGCGCCACGCCTCAGTGTCACCAGCTTCTAAAAGTTCCAGCGCCCTGCGTTGTCGCGTGGTGATTTCGCGCACCTTGTGGGCTTCGCTCAAGGCGCTGAAATGGTGTTCAAGTTGGGCTGAAGTTTCAACCAATGAAAAGTAGTGGCTAACTGCTTTGAAAGCGTTGCCCTCATAAGATGGGTTAATCCTCTGAAGCTTTAAGCCCACGCCGATTTCATCAAGGTTTTCGCCATCCTTGGCGGCCTGCTTCATGGCATTAAACATGTCGCGCCTGCTTGGGTCTGTTATCGCATCGAGCGGCAGATCAAGGGCTTGCCGTTGCCTGTCCGTATCTTGGCAACGGAACAGGCAGGCCAAAAAGGTGGCCTCGCGGTGGTCGCGTTCTTCCTGTTTCAAGGCTTCCATTTTTTCAGTTTAACAATGATTCCAAAGGTGAGCGATATAATTAACCCTAATGCCATTGGCGCCCAAATCGGTGCAAGAATCATCCACACCGGCGCCTCGTACCAACCGGCCAAACGCACCCCAAAAAGCGCGGCAGACAAGCAGAGCAAGCCGCACCCAAAACGCGCCGCTCTAATTTCAGATTTCGTTAAGTCTTTTTTTGCATTTTTCATGGTCGGTGTCATGTTTTCGCCAGTCTATACTTATGCCGCAAGCGTGCCTGTTTGGATTGTGGGCGCCATATATACGCCAAACCCTGACGCGCAAGCGCCATAAAACTGCGTTTAATTGCCATCCTTTTTTCCATTTATCTAAACGCCACACATTCCCTCGCATTCCGCTTTAAAGTCCCAAGTCAGTTGGCCTTTGTCTTTGTCGTCGTCAAAGTCTACTTCATCCAAGGGCTTGCATGACTTGTGCAAATAAACCGTCATTTTTTTCTTTGAAAAAATCCTGTTTCGTTCCCTCAAGTTTTTGTCAAAATCAACTGCGTCCTTGAATGCGTCTGGGTCTTTGTCGCGCAAATCCTTCCATTCCTTGAATCCATGAAATGGGCAGTAGTAACACGCCGATCTGGGTGGCTCTGGATACCCTTTTTTCCTCATCCAGTCCTTGCAGTCGCGCCTTGTCATTTGCATTTCGATCAAAGGAAACCTGTTCCCCACCCAAGGATAACGACTGTCCTTCATTCGTTGCATTTCATCCCAACTAATGCCAATCCACTGCGTAACTGTCCTTTCTTTCTGCCCCCTTTTAATTGATGCCAGTTCCTTAGTTTTTTTTATTATTGGCTGAATTTTAAAATCGGCAGTGCAAGTGCGGCCAAGCGCTGCCGTCACTTCACCGTCAGGCATAATGCCAAAAACTGGGATTACGTAACGTAAATAATTTTCGCCCTTTTTACCATTCACACAGTCTTTTTTAAACTTACGAATCTTTAGACTGTGTGCAGTCAGATTGCCCTTTGAAACGGTGTAGACAGGAAACGGCAACTGGTCGCTTAACCAATCAAGCCACCCATAAATCCCTTGCCTTTCACCCTTTGGTAAATGTCTGGTTTTGTGTCCGGGTTCGGCTTGTGTGTCTGCAAAAATTGCAGCGTCTGGCATTGGCGAAACTTCACCAGCGGCAGCCATGAGCGCCAAGGTTGATGATTGCACACCGGCGCCTAATGACAAAAAGTTAAACTTTGTTGGTGGTGGTGCTTTAATCATTCCCAAGGTTCCACCCATTTTGGCCGTTCTAAAGTGATGATCTCATCCCAGCCCGGAAAACAGTCTGCCACATGGCACGCCTTGTGGTTTTCCAGCGCCTTGTAATAAGACTTTCTGCCGGCCGCCAAGTAGTCATCAGACAACTGAACGACAGACACAGACCACGGCGCGGTCTTTTCCACGAAAACGAAAATGAACTGCACGTCATCGAATCCGTTGGCCATTAAACCGTCAGTGTAAAAGGCGGCCTGCAAAGCATAGTTAAACATGTTCACCTGCCTTGCCACGGCGCGTGGGCTTGCGTCTTGGCAGGTTTTCAAGTCCACAATAATGCCGCCCCTGTCGGTTAGCTTATCAATGCGCCCTTTGCACGGTTGCCCAGTGGCTTCATCTTCCCAGAAAATACTAACCTCGGTTTTGCCTTTCATCTTCAGGTAAGCGCCGCCCTTTGGGTGGGCAAGGGCAGCCTCGCGCATGCACTCGAATTGCACCCAGTCCTTTTCCATCACCGGCGTGCGCTTAGGATTAGCCGCAAGCGTGGCTTCCCATAGCTCGCGCCCTGCCTTCGTGTTGCGTTTGCAGTCAGGCGCTAGAAAGTGTTCTTTTTTGAACCGTTTCGGCTCCAAAACGAATTGATGAACCATGCGGCCGGTGATCATTGCCGGCGTTGCCTTGTCCGGCGCGTCTTCCTTGGCCTTTGCCCTTTGCGGATTGCTTGCCCAGTCCTTCAGGCTGGAAGCATTGCGGCAAGGCGCCGCCCTGTAATCGGCCTCTGCCATGTCGTAAATTATTTCAGGCATCAGAAAGGCACCTTGCTTTCTTCGTCTTCGTCTTCGCTTTTAAGTTCCAAGTCGGCAGGGCCATGCAGTAACTGGCTGAATTCTTCCGCTGCCATGATCTTGTCTTTTATCCAGCTTGGAATTTCGTCCTGAATGTCCGGCGTTTCACCAGCTTTCTGTTCATCGAAATCAAACCAAAGCTTGTTGCCCCTAACCTTGGCGGCCTTTTGCTTTGCCGCCAGCGGCAGGCATGCGTGAAGGTCGGCATAAACGCGCCCTGTGGCTTGGCTTTTGCTGTGCATGATTTGCACTTGGCAGCCGGCGCCTAAAAGGTTTTTAAGCTCAAAGCCTTGCAGTTCCTTTGCCGTGAACTTTTGGCCGCGCCACGTTTCCAAAAATGGGCGCAAGTTCGCCTTGGCGTGCAGGCTCGCCGTGAACGTTCGCGATATAACGCGCGGCAATTCTTCCCCATCTATTTCGATGTCAAAGTCTGCAAATTCAAACCACAGCAGCACCTGCCGTCTGGAATGGTTAAAGCGTTGGCTGTACTGCGTGCCAAGATCGACAACCCCACCACAAACGGCCAAGTGCAAACCTTCCGGCACTGGTTCCCTATCTTCTTTCTTTTTCCCCTCGCTGATTTTCATATTCGCTTTTGCTAATTATTTTTTGCAGTGCTTCGGCCACCTTGTCGGTGGCTTCAGCAACTGCCTTGTTGGCAGCCTCAGTGGCTGCCCTGTTTATTATGTTCACTTCCTTTTGGTATTCTGACATGGCCTGAACCACGTCGAAAAGTTCTGTAAATTTCATTGGCTTAGTTCTTTAAATAGCGTCACGAATGCTGTGGCTGCGCACGCCGGAATCACACCGTTTCCTGCGGCTCGCAATTCATCCGTTCTTGAATGGCAACCACTTCCCAAGGACTGATAGGCCGCAAGCAAGCCGGATTCAACCACCCCACTGGCAACCCCATTAAAATTTCCACCCATCGTGGCGATAATTTCATGCCTGTGCCGTGCTGTACCACTTCCCCTAAATTGCTTTTTCCCCTGTCTGTGTTCGCATCCCTGCTCGCTGTTTCTCGCGGGGTCGGCCAGCTTAGTTTGTTCAAGTCCCTGCCCAAGCATTTCTGATTGCTTTCCAATGCAGTCCTCGCCCCTTCCACGTGGTCGCTCGCCTGTGGCGTTGCCCAGTTCTGTTGTTCCTGTGATACCTTTGCACACAAATATTTCTTGCCCAGCATGTGAGTGTGTGACTTGCTCCCCACCGGCCCCACGCCCTTCCATTCGCTGTTTCGTGGCGTTGGCCAGCACTTTATTGCGTCCACTAGTGTCGTTCCCTTGTGGTGCTTGCTTGAAGGCTTCCTTTTCGCCGTCTTGTTGGCTGCATTCTTTGAATCGCCCACTGTTGTCGTTGCCCAGCACCCTTGCAGGCTCCCACCAGAACTGTTCTGCGCCTGGTGGTGCTGGGGCAAGGTCTTGGCCATGCGCTTGATTAAATTGTTGGCTTCCAGCTTTGCCATTCCGTGCAAAGTCGGTTTGCCAAACGATTGAGTCGTGGATTCCTGCGCTCTTATCGTAGGCCAAGATGAACAAGCGTTGGCGTTTGTGTGGTAAGCCTTCTGCGCGCGCCTCGAACAATCCTGCCGTAACTTCGTAACCCAATTCACAAATGTCGTGCAGGACGTTTTTAAGCCCCAGGGTAACGTGTCCTGCGACGTTTTCCATGAAAAGCAATCTTGGTCGAATAATCCCAACTGCCCTTTGTATGTGTGGCCACAGGTGTCTGGGGTCTTCTTCGCCTTGTCGGTTTCCTGCGTGCGAAAAAGGTTGGCAGGGGTAGCCGGCAATGAGGCAATCCACCATTCCACGAAACTGCTCGCATGGGAAGGTTTTAAGATTCGTCCATATAGGGGCAGGGTCGATTTGGCCGCCAGCCATACGCGCCGCCAAGATTTCGCAAGCAAACTTTTCGATCTCGCTAAAAGCGATTGTTCGCACATTTCGCACAACTCGTTTGAGTCCCATGCCAATGCCACCGTATCCGGCGCACCATTCCATGATTCTAAAAGGCTGTTCGGTACGATCCACAAATCAGGCGCCCTTTCTTAGTTTAGCCAGTTCTGGGTGGGCTTTTTCCAGCGTGCTTCTTACGAAACCGGAAAGGCTCTGCTGGTTCTTCCACGCCAGTTCACGCAAGGCAGCCTTCCATTCGTCAGGCGCCGCAATACTCAACTGTGGGCTTTGCGCCATCTTGGAACCATAAAGGTAATTCCTCGAGCGGTACTTATTCAACGGTTTCGCAATCATGGCATGTCCACCTTTCTTCTTTCTTGTCATGGGTTCGATATTCGCCGCACAACTCGCAGGCCGGCGCTTCACATCGTGGGCAAGACCATTCAACGCGCCCTGCATCGAACACCTTGGCCTGCCGACAGTCCGGGCAGGTTGGGCTTTCGTGGATTTCATCCATCGACATGTCTCGCGCCACTGCAATCACCTTGGCCTGCCGTTCTTTGTAAGCATTGCAAACGCAACGCCAATCACCATAACCAAAGCCGCTGCTTCCCACTCAGTCATTTGATGCCTTTAATTAAGTGACGCGCGCGGTCTGCGTCTATTGGCCTACCCCCTGACCGCGCAGACCATTTGCGCGCGCCTAATTGTTCAAAATGCCACAGCGACATGCCACGCCGCTCGAAAAAGTCATCACAAGCACGGTCAATCAATACCTTGTCGCGCCATGTAATTCCTGCGCCCATTGACCACTTGCGCCCTACTGTTCTGCGAGCCATTTTAGCAAGTCCTTGAATTTACAAGTAAAAAGAATATCGGCGTGGTTTCGCTTGCTTACCACGGCAGGCATCTTCTGCCCTTGGGCATCACCAATTGCCTGCGTCATGGCGGCATAAAGTTCTAGCCTTTCGACTCGCTTGCATTCCAAGTGGAAAGGGAAAGTGGTTGCCTTTACGTCAGGCGAATCAGCGCCGCCCGAATATTGGCAGCCGCGCGTTGCCGGCCATCCGTTGTCTGTCAGCAGGTGGGCAATTTCGCGTTCAAAACGCGCCCCCTTGTTTCGTGACATTTTCCCCATTACGCCGCCAACGCCATCACGGCAACAAGTTCACCTGTCACCAATCCCTCTTTGATTCGCCACCCCATGATGCCATCTTCAATGGCTGGGTTCGTCCATGCCACACCGTCCCTTTTAAAGACCATGCCGGCACTTGCCCCGATTTGTGGAATTGGGCGCTGTAACCTAACCGCAAGCGGCAGGCCATCACCCAAAGCTTTCGACAGTGCTGGCTTTATATGCACAACAGCACCCCAATCATTATTGCCGCGCTTAGGGTTGCAAAGAAGCAAGCCACGCCATGCGCAATGCTAAGTTCCGTTTGTTCGTCCATCATCATTCCCCTTTTTTAAGTTCCGGGCGGCCTGCTCTACGTCGGCGCGAACAAGCTGTTGCCCAATTCTTCTGATTCCCAAGTCTTTCACGTGCCTAGTTAACCACCATCTGGTCACGCCAAGCAGGCCGGCGGCCTCGCTCACTTTTAAAAAATATTCAGGCTGCTTGCTCATTGCTTTGCTTTTCTAAAAGCGTGGCGATTTCAGCACCCAAGTCTTGAAGCTTGCCCTGCCAAGGCGCGCCATTCGTGTCCACTTCCACCGATCCGGTGGCGCGGTTCACCCTTATCGTTAGGTTTCCAATTCTAAGAACTTCCATAGCTCAAACTTCCACGTTGTTTTTATGGTCTATTAAATCGGCGTAATAGCGTTCAGTGGTGGTAACGCTGTTATGCCGTAAAGTCTTTGCTGCTGCATAAATCCCATGTTGGGTGGCAACCCTTGCGCCTAGTATCTTGCGCAGACGATGCACTGGCTTTCTGTCTTCAATGCCTGCCTCATTGCGCAACCACGCCACAAATTCACGCTGCACCATCTTGGGACGGTTCGCGCCCTGTACGATAAAGTCGGCAGGCGCGGTTTCGTAATCCTTTAAAAGTTCAAAGACTCGTGGTGGGATGCCTGTTTTCTGTGGCTTGCCGCCCTTTGTCTTATAAGGCAGTTGCAGAAAGCATTGGCCGTTCAGTTCAAGCAGGTCTTGAAAGCGCGCCTTTAAAATCTCACTGCTGCGCAATCCGCAACCCATGCCCAGCAAATAAATCTTGTGGAATTCTGGGTTTTCTTCAGGCAGCCGCTTGCAGCGTGCAATGATCTGTTCAACTTCCTGCGTGCTGGTTTCAAATGGGCGAATCTCTGCTTGCCGTGGCCGGTAGCTTATAAAGTAGGTAAAGCAATTTAGATCGATGCCCAGCCTTTCATAAAGCTTCATAGCCTTTTTACTAAAGACCGCGCGAGCCTGCCGCAGAACATGGGCGCACCCACCTGCGCAATCGAATCTTTCCAGTAGGTTTTGCCCACCTTCCAGCTTTCTCAACTCGCGAACGTTCGTGGCGTGCCAATCGTAGCCGAAAAATTCCAGAACCTTTTTAAGACATCCGCAATAGGTGCGCGCCGTGTGTTCCTGCATGCCCAATTCCTTGGCATGACTCACAAGGGTTTCGCCTAATCCTGCAACGGTTGGGAACCTTTCGGGTGATTCATCTTGCAAGGCATCGGCAATAAGCTTGGGCGCCTGAAAGCGTCCAACGTCAGCAGGCACACTTGCCTTAATGGTGAATTCAACGCCGCCCTGCGTGAAGTTTATTACGCACTTTCGGGCGCCTTCAGGCTCAACGGTGAAACTGGGGAGAATATCACTCATCTGGGGCAGGTAGTGGGTTGTAGGTAGGTAATACCCCAGCAAATTGCATTCAGTAAATCATAATCATTTCTGCCAGATTGGGTATTTTTTAGGTTAATATACCCCATAAGGGTATCCCTTGACTTGCTTTGTGTTGTGCGCTCCAACTTTAAATCCTGAAGCGTTTGAAAACATCCGTAACCCTTCGCGAAGATCATCTTGCATTCGCTCGCGAGGTGGCAGAAACCTGCGATTGTTCTGTCAGCGACGTCGTAAATAAATCGCTTGAACAACTTCAGGCGCTGGTGGAAGCCAAGGAAAGCGCCGCGAATCTGGCGCCACATACGCGCTTTTACAGGCAACTGATGCGCGGAAAATCGCGCGGTCAAAAATAATGCTTGGTTGCTTTCCATCTCGTTGAATTTGAGATGGTACCGGGCCGGGGACTCGAACCCCGAACCAATTGATTAAGAGTCAACTGGCTGGCACCATCGGTGGCTAATATCATTCAGCCCTTAATGTTGGTCAAGTGCAAAAAGTGCAAAATATAATTTAATGGTGCTGAAAGGCTGCTTCAAGGTATGGCTGTTGATTATGTATTCACCCCACCTTTTCATCAATCAAGCGCCCCACGCTTTTTTTGGCGAGGATTTGCCGATTTCAGAAAGTTCGCGCTTTTCTGACAAATTTCGGGTCGTTTTTTGTCATTCTAGAAACCTACACAATATTAGAACGTTGTGACCACCTGTCACTTGGCGTGGTAAACGTTCCAGGCATCTTTCCAAACCTCATACTGCCCTTTGCTTGGGCGAGTCGGTGAAAGGTACATGGATGGCGCCTTTACGTTCCCGATTGGCACGTGGTACCAAGCGCCGGCAGGTGCAACGTAAGCAGCCAGCACGTCCACCTTTGTGGGGTCTAGGGCAAACTTCTTTTTAAATCCACTGCAAGCCTGCACCTTGTAGGTTTCTGCTTTTTTTGGCTGCAAGTAGTTGGTGCCTTTTATTTGGACGCGAAAAAAGGTGGTGCCGTCTTTGGTTACTATTAAATCATAAGGCAAAAAGTCACCTTCCGGCCGCGATATGTCCAAACCGTTGGCCAAGGCATCGGCCACAAATCTGGCCTCATAGCAGGCACCATCGCGCTTGCTCACCGTCCCATGAACCTGTCTAATTTTGCAGCCAGATCGTGGATGCTGTCGCGCAGTTCATCCAAGCGCTTGAACAGTGCGCGGTTTTCGGTGCTGGTTTTTTGCTGGATCAATTCGACTTCGCGCAGCCTGTCTTCCGATTGTCCCAGTCTGCCAAGCAACGCCCGGTAAGACCACGCGCCTGCCGCCATCAGGGCCGCCCATAGCCAGTGGGCAAAATCCAACAGTTCCACGGTCATTTGTGAGCCTCGAAAAGCTTGATGACGTCTTCGCGCCGATCTTCCAGCAATTTGTTGGCCTGCTTCCAGCGCTCAGAGTCGCGAGCTTCGTTCTTCGCAAGCAATACTTCAAGCGTGCCGATTCGCTTTTCCATGTTCTCGCTGCGCTGGGCAAACTTGCGCAGGAAGAAAGACAGGACGGACAAGGCGCAGCCCACGCCCAGAAAAATGTAGCCTTGAAAGTCCACTATTTAATCAGTTCCAGAACTATAAAAACCAGCACAGCCAAGGCCATCACGGCAAAAGCTTTGCCGCGCCGATTAAGGGTGCCATACCATTCAAGTGTCTTTTTCAGAAATTCCATTTTGTTCCTTAAGTTTTTTGTTTGTTTTGCTGTGCGAAAGCCAAGTAACCAACAACGGCACCACGTTCCACAGCACTAAGCCAATTAGGCATAATTTCATAAAGTCTTTCACGCCGGCCAAGGCATCGCCAAAAAGGCCACCTTCGCCGGCTTCTTCTTCTAGGCGCTTTTGCACCAAGGCTTCCACGTCACCCTTTTCGTACAGTTCCACAGTTTCCTGCAAATCCTTGTTTTCAGCGCCAACTTGGGCGGCCTTCCCTAAACTGTAACCTGAAACTGCGCCAACGCCTGCGCCGACTGGGTTGCCGCCGGTTGCCACTGCGCCACCGGCCGCGCCAAAGGTCGCGCCCATTGGTGGGTAAAGGCTAGATAAGGAACAACCGGCAAAGGCAAAAGGCAGGGTAATAACCAGCAGGGTCTTCATTACTTTATAGCCTATTCTTCAGGTGGTGGAAACCATGTTTCATAATCATCATCACCACACTCTGCGGTTGGCATAGATTCCAAAATGCTTCTGTAAGCTTCAAACGCAGGGTCACAGTTGAAAATCTGCGTATTAACGGCATACTTACCTTCATGGGCGCCGCCATCAATTAGCTTGGGTGAAACGTTTAGCCACGCATTCGGACTCCAATTCGTTGAATCGTGGGTTGCTTGGTCTACTATAAAAAAAATGTTGGCCATTAGATTGCCGCCAAAAAGGTTGCCGTGTCAGTGTTAAAGTCTGAAACGGAAGTGAGTTCCGTACCCGCAAACGCAAAATTTACGTGATGTTTAGAGAAATCATACCAAGTTGAACTGTATTGACCTGCCAAAATGCCCCAATCATTGGTCTTTGAAGCTAATTGGTACGTACCCCAGTGGGCTGTGCCAGCGGATGACCCAGCACGATACAACTCCAACGCATTGGTATTGGCGCCTGTTGGCGCAATAGACTGAGCAACATGCAGACCTGTTACTGGGGTTATGTTAAGTAATAAATATTGCGCATAGCGCCACGCGCTTGCTCTTACATAAGCAGAACTAT
>CEUI01020509.1_pt1 | contig 10392 bp, 9 predicted proteins | sample 531411 | NCBI WGS metagenome assembly CEUI01 (sample SAMEA2622841, study PRJEB7988) | marine metagenome | isolation source: saline water (ENVO:00002010), including
TGTATGGTGAAGCAGGATTATCAAGTCCAAGTATTCAAAGTATGTTTCAAAAGTTAACAGGATTGACAATTGGGAAGACTTACACTTGCAGGATATACACAACACAACCTAGACCTTATGGTCAGGCAGGAATGGACAGGGTTTTTTTTAATGTATTACAACCATCTTTTATGTCACCACCAAATTACACAGGATTGGTGTCCCCACAAATCATGGGAACTGACCAACAAGGGTGGTCACAAACTGTTTCATGGATTGCACAAAACACTGAAGAATTTTTATTTTTAAGATGGACTTCAGATAGCACCACTGATTATATTGGAATTGGTGCAGTTGAAGTTTTAGAAGCACAGAGCAATATTTTTAGTGATGGACAGGTTATTTGTGACTTATATAATGAACAAGAAATACCAATCACTTTAAGTGTTGACAGTTTTAAAAATGCAGGTGAAAAACAACAGTCTTATTCCAAGGCATTTAATCTTCCTGCAACAAAACATAATAACTTAATTTTTGAACATATTTTTGACTTCACAAGGTCTTCATCTTCAATCCCTTTGTTTAATCCATACAAGCAAACAAAAGCAACTTATAAGGAAAATGGGATTGTAATATTTCAAGGGTTTTTAAGATTAATAAACATTCAAGAAAAGAAAGGTGAAAGAAGTTACAATGTGAACCTGTATTCTGAAACAACCACACTTGCAACTATTTTAAAGACCAAAACTTTTGCAGATTTATCAAGTGTTTTGGATGAATTGAATCATTCTTTCAACAGAACTGAAATCACACAATCTTGGTATGGCTTATTAAATTTGACAAACCCACTTGGTGCAGGTTCTTTTGCAGGAAATCAAGGGGACACAACAACAGAGGTTATAAGATATCCTTTTGTTGATTGGACAGGTCAAATAAGAGCCACAGCCACACAGGGTCAAGTTGGGAATGGTGCACATGCAGGGATGCCATCAATAGACAGGCTGTCAGATGCTTTCCGACCTTGGATTAATGTGAAGTATCTTTTAAAAAATATATTTCAACAAGCAGGATTCACATATACATCAACATTTTTAGATGGTTCATATTTTAGTGAATTGTTCATGGACTTTAATTGGGGTGCTGATGCTAACCCAACAAATGCAGGTGCTGAAGGTCAAGCACTGTTTATGCCAACTGACCCTGCACAAAACTTTGCAGGTTTAACATGGACAGATATATATTTTCCTTCAGGTGATAGTTTCCCTGCTTCAGCAGGATATGATTCAACAACAGGAATCTTCACAGCACCAAACAACAACACAACTTACAATTTGAATTGGGATATCTACACTTTAAGCAATGATGATGGATGTCAATTTGTTTTTAAGCTAAACTATACACAAGGTGGATTTGCACAGTCAGCAGGTGCAACAGTAGCAACAGCAAATGCAGGTGACCAAGCAAATTTTGCAGGTCAATTTAGCTTCACTATGGATGCAGGTGAAACAGCTTATTTTTCAATAGGAATACAGGGCAATGCAGCACACACAGGGAATCTTCAATCAGTTTCAAGGATATGGGGTGGTGCAGATATTTTAGGTGCAGTTCCGGGAAGTTTATTAAACACATTAAGGGGTGAACTTGGTCAATGGGATTTCTTCAAAGGATTGGTTGATATGTTTAATTTAGTAATACTGCAAGACAAAGGGAATCCAAACAACTTAATTATTGAAACATATAATGATGTGTTCTTAAACAACCCAAATTCTGTTGTGCATGATTGGACTGACAAGGTTGATACAAATGACTTAAAACTTGAGCCTATGAAACTGAAACAAACAACAGTTTTCCAATATGCTGAAGACAAGGATTATCCTTTTAGTGTTTATAAAAATGCAACAGGTGGATATTTGTATGGAAGTTTAAAATGGACTGTTCCACAATACACACTTGTTGAAGGTGAACAAAAGGTTGAAGCAAAGCCATTTTCATCCACACTTGTTAAGCCATTTTTTGAGTATCATCCAACATTTTTCGGTCCCGTCATTTATGGTGCAAATGATGAAGGAACAGAATTTCAAGCAATAGACAATAAACCAAGAATCATGTATAATGTTTCAGGCAATGTTCCTTATGCTATTTCAGGTGGCGCACCTGCACTAACCTACTATATTCCATATCAGAATGGAGTTTCAGGTGCAAATTATACTTCTTATGGTCTGTTTTCACACACTGATGTTGTTCCTTCAACTTCAAGTGATATTGATTTGAATTTTGGTGCTTGTCAATTTGTCAATGGGATGGGGGTTGCACCAACAAACAATTTGTTTTCACAATATTACATGGATTATTTTTATGAACTTTATCATCCTGATACAAGGACATTAAAACTTAAAGTCTTATTAAGTGAAGGGGATGTTTCGGCATTTAATTTCTATGATACTGTGAGAATCAAAAACCGAGAATTTAGAGTTGACAAAATTAATTACAAACCAAAACAGCTATCAACTGTTGAACTTATTTTAATACCTTAATTATGGCAGTACATCAAGCAGGATATCTTAGAGGATTTCAAATAAAACCTTATGAAATAAACCCTTTGGGTGAAGTGCTGTTTACTAATGGAACAGTAAATGACCTAGTACCAAACAGGCAGCAGTGTGAAGCTTATGGGTACACATATGATGTGGCATCAGGGACTTGTAGATTAAACCAGATAAGAACTGATAAAATTCAGCAAAACTTCCAAACAAGGAACATGCAGATTAGTGGAAACAACAACACAGCATCAATTGGAAGCCTTTATGGGATTATGTGTGGAACAGACAATGAAATAAATGGGAATGCAAAGAATAATCTTGTAGTTGGAAGGGATAATTTTATTGCAAATGGAGTGGACAATGCAGTGGTTTTTGGGGTTAACAACAAAGTAACAAGACAGGGTGAATTTGGGATTGGGGGTGGTCAGAATCAAACAACTTATGATTGTGGTGAAGAAGGTGGAACAGGAAGTGTTTATGCAGACAAAAAAATGTCAATTATACAATTGTCAGGTGCTACATGTAATGCTGCTGTTTTAGACTTAACAGTAAATGGTGAATCAGGAAACTTTATTACTGTAAAAAATAACAGTATTTTGGGATATGAAATCCACACAACAAGATTAGAACTTGGTGGAACAGCAGGAACAGCAGGGAATTACACCTACATGCATTCACAAGGGTGTGTGCAGGTTGACAATACATATACAATGACCTTTAGCAGTTTAGCCACAAGGAATATCAATTCAATTGGCGGCAATCATGGTTCTGTTGCAATGCAAGACACATCAGTTTCTGCATTCCCTGAAGACATCAAGTCATTTTCAGTTAGAGTTCATGACAGGGTGAATGTAGTAAACCAATGGAGTTGTGTGGTTTATTTGCATGAATTAATATCAACTAATGTAACATTTTAAATTATAAAAAATGGCAAATACAGAAACATTATATTTTAGTGTCAAGTCAGACATCAAAGACACAGTAGCTGCACAAAAGGAGTGGAACAAACACCTTGAAGAAACCAATCAAGATATTAAGCTGCAAACTGCTGCATTAAATGATATGAAAGCAGAACTTGTAAGGCTTGAAAAGCTTGAAGCAAAGCTAGGCAAAGGAAGTTGGGCAGCTAGTATGGCAGGAACAACAAAAAAGATTGAAAAACAAAAACTTGCAATTAAGGGTGAAACAGTTGCAATGGCAAAGCTAAAAGCAACACAAAAAGAAGCCACAACACAAGTCAATAAGTTCAACAAAGCACAAGATGAACAAAGTAAGGAATTGACTGATGGTATTGGCAATTTTAATGTAATGGGGGTTTCATTAAATGGAATCAGAAATTCATTTGGAAAAATAATCCCTGTTTCAAAGGCTATGTTTGCTTCAGTAAGAGCAGGAATAATATCCACAGGTGTGGGTGCTTTTATTGTAGCAATAGGTTCTTTAATAGCTTATTTTACAAGCACTAAAAAAGGTGCTGACCAACTAAAAGTTGCATTCACTGCAATTGGTGCTGCTGTCACAGCAATAAAAGATAGAATATCCAAATTTGGTGGTGCTATTGTTAAACTTTTTAAGGGTGATATAAAAGGTGCAATTGGTGATGTAAAAGAAGCAACAACAGGACTTATTGATGAAATAAAAGAAGAAGTAAAAGTAATGAGCCAATTGGAAAAAGCATCACAAAGATTAAGAGATGCTGAAATGGCATTTGGAATAACAAAAGCAGAAACAAGAAAAGAGATTGAAAAGGCAAGACTTGCAGCAGAAGATGAAAGTTTATCTGCACAAGAAAGATTGAAAAACCTAAAAATTGCCTTGGAGTTAGAAGAAGAAACAACACAGAAAGAATTGGAGTTGGCAAGGGAAGCTGTAAGGATTCAAGAGATGCAAATGAAACAATCTGAAAATATGGTTGAAGATGAACAGAAACTTGCAGACCTTAGAGTTGCTTTAATTGAAAAGGAAACAGGGTCAATGAAAATGAGAAGAAGGGTAATGACTGAAGTAAATTCTTTTGAAAATGAAATAGCAGCAGAAGCAAAAGCCAGAGCAGACCAAAAGAAAGCAGATGATGATGCAAGACAAGCTGAAATTGATGCTGCTAATTTAAAAAGACAAGAAGAAGCAAAGAAACAAGCAGATGAAAAAGCAGCAGCAGATTTAGCACTTAAAGAATTGCAAGATGAAAATATGTTGGCAGAAATTGAAGACCTTAATGAAAGAGCCTTGGCAGAACTTGATATTCAACAAAGAAAAGAAGAAGACAGTCTTAGACAACATGCTAATTTCTTACAGCTAAAAGAACAGCTAGACATAAAATATGAAAATGCAAGAAAGGCTTTGACTAAACAGGAATTGACTTGGGATAAAATTACTACAAAAGAAAAGTTAGGCTTGGCAAGTGATGCCTTTGGTCAGCTTTCAAAAATAATGGGTGAAGAAACTAAGGCAGGAAAAGCAGCAGCAATCACACAAGCCACCATTCAAACTTATTTGGGTGCAACACAAGCATTCACCTCTTTGTCTGCAATCCCTGTTGTCGGTCCCGGCTTGGGAATTATAGCAGCAGGTGCAGCAATAGCAGCAGGATTTAAAAACATAAAAGCAATAAGACAAGGGTCAGAAACAGAGCCTGATGCACCTGACTTAAACCTTGATTCAGCAAGTGTGGATGCACCTATTCAAGCACCTTCAGCAGAAATGATGAGTGGTGCATTTAGCCTTGGTGGTGGTGCAGAACCTGACCCTGTTCGTGCCTTTGTGGTGACGGATGAGATGTCAAATTCACAAGAACAATTGGGTGAAATTAGAAGAACAAGCACCCTTTAAAATTAGGCATTTTAAGCGTGTTTAAGCGATTATAAGCATTCTTTAATATATGACTATCAAAAAGAATATAACGCCGAAACACTAGAGACGAATGCTTTTAAAAAAAATATTATGTTAAATTATAAAAACAGCAAAAAAACACACAAAATCAAACAAATATTAACTTAATCTATATATACATATGCCTTGTACAAAATGTGAAAACGGAAAATATAAATGGGGTGAAACAGGTGGTTGTGACTATGACACTTTAGAGGAATGTCAAGATGCAAATCCAGACCACAATTATGAAGAAATGAAACCCACTTCAATTGTTGAACTTGTAATTGCAGAAGACAATGAAGACCTTGCAATTGACTGCATATCTTTAGTATCTGCACCTGCAATTGAAGAAAACATGGTTTACATGTCAAAAGCAAAAAACAACTTAACCTTAGCAAAAATTGACAAAGAAAAAAGGGAAATAATTTCACCTGCTTTAATCCCTGACAAAAATATTTACAGATATGATGCTGACACGGATTCAGATTATTATGTGTATTTCAGCAAGGAAACTGTCAAGAATTGTGCTTATAGTTTTTTAAAAAACAACAATCATCACAAAGCAACTTATGAACATAAGGACAGAGTTTCAGGAGTTTTGACAGTTGAAAGTTGGATAATTGAAGACCCTAAAAAAGACAAATCAACCTTATATGGATTCTCACTAAAACGAGGAACATGGATGGTGAAAATGAAAATCACAAATGATGATTTGTGGAATAAAATCAAGGAAGGTGAAATTAGCGGCTTATCAATTGAAGGATATTTCACTTCAAAATACCAAGCCATGCAGTCACAAGAACCAACAGATGCTGAAATTTTATCAGCTTTGAATGAAATCATTCAAGAAAATCAAACAAAAACCAAATAACTCTATTATATTAAAAAAGAAACCATGGACATTAAAGAAAGAATACTACTAGCATTAGGCTTGAACAAAGCTGAAGAACAAATCAAATTAGAATGGCAGTCAAAATCTGAAGATGGGGGAACAATATATGTTTCTACTGCTGAAGAATTAGCCGAAGGTGTGGATGTTAGCGTCCTTACTGAAGATGGCACAACAATCCCTTTGCCGATTGGTACTTATAAAACCGACACAGGTGTAAGTTTTCGTGTGGATGTGGAAGGTGTTGTGGGTGCTGTTTTAGAAACAGAAAGTGAAGAAGCTGAAACACCAAAAGAAGAAGTTGAAGAAGTTGAAGCAGGTGAAGACAGAGGTGAAGATGATGATGAAGTTGCAGTTGACGATTGGGAAGGGATGGAAAAAAGAATCAAGAACTTAGAAGATGCCATTGCTGACATCAAGTCAAGACTTGGTGAAGATGATGGTGAAGAAGAAAGTGAAGAAGAAGAACTAAGTGAAGAAGTTTCAGAGCCAAGCAAAAACCCAAGAACTAAAACAACTAAAACAACAGAAACAATTGAATTTTCAGCAGAAGATGAAATTAAAAAGCTAAAAGCAGAAAATGAAAAGCTAAAAACAGAATTAGCGGCAAGTCCTGCTGAAGCACCTATTAATACAAATAAATTTAGTTCTGAAAGAGCTGCTGTATCAAAAAGACAATACAACAGAATGACAAAACAAGAACGATTTTTATATAACTTAAACAAATAAAAAATTAATTTAAAAACAAAAAAAAATGGCATTAACAACAACATCAAACTTTCGTGGAAAAGCAGCCGGATTCTACATCAGCGCTGCACTTCGTGAAGCAAAAAGTTTAGACTTTTTAACTATGATTGAAAATATCAAGTTTGAAAGTAATATACAAAAAATGGATGCAACAGGAATGGTGCAGAATAGTGCATGTAATTTTACTGAAGCAGGAACATTAGCGTTGACCGAAAATGTTCTAAAACCTAAGAATCTGATGGTGAACACAGATTTATGTAAGGCTGACTTATTGGATTCATGGGAAGCGTTGCAAATGAGAGCAGGTGCAGGAGCACCACCACCAGCATCATTCACTGACTATGTAGTTTCTTACTTAGGACAAATCATCTCAGATGCAGTTGAAGGTGATGTGTGGGTAGGGAATGCAGGTGCAGGTAGATTCTTAGGTTTCTTAGATGCAGGTGCAGGAACAATTGCAACAGGTGCAGGTATTGTGGCTTCTACTGCAACAGCACCTTATACAGCAGCAAACATAATTGGAAATTTACAGCAATTAGTGACTGATTGGTCAGGTTCAACAGCAGTAAACACTATGTACAAAGATGACACTTACATCTATATGAACAAAAAGACTTATTCATTCTATATTGCAGCAATTTCAACATTAGGATATGTGAATGCTTACAACATGAATGGTGATTATGAGCCTGTGTTTGAAGGACATTCGATTGCTGTGTGTCCGGGAATGGCAGATGACAAAATGGTTGTTGCTGAAAAGTCAAATCTTTTCGCAGGGACTGATTTGTTAAGTGACCAAACTAGAATAGCAACTATGGACATGGCTTCTCTAGATGGTAGCGATAATTTAAGAGTTGTTGCAAGATATTCAATGGGTGTACAAACAGGAATCAACACTGACATTGTTTATCAATCATAATAAAAATAATTTATAAAAGTAGGGGTGTAAAAACCCTTGCTTTTTAACCTTTTAAAACACTAAACGATGGCATGTACAGCATTAACGAGGGGTCGCCCATTAGATTGTAACCGAGTTTCAGGGGGTGTGAAGGAAATTTACTTTGCAGTTTCAGACCAAGTTACATCAACCACTGAAGCATCAGGAGAAATCACTGAAGTGAACATGGGTGCAAACAGTATTTACAAATATGTTGTACCAAGAGGTGCAACAACAGTATCAGAAACTATCACAGGTTCAACGGAAAACGGAACAATTTTTTACACACCGACTGTGACTATGGTTCTAAACAAACTGACAAAAGAAGACCAAAATGAATTGAAGCTTCTTGGTCAGACACAGGTAATAATTTTTGCATTATTAAATGCAACAAAAACAAGTAATGGTCAAAATGTAATACTTTGCTTAGGAAGAACAAATTTCATGCAATTAAATGCAGGGTCAGAGGATAGCGGAGTAGCCTTTGGCGACCGTAATGGTTACACCCTTACATTTGATGGTCTCGAGGAAGTTCCTATGGGAATTTGTAAGGATTACACGACAGACCCATTTGACAATTTAGGTGCATCAGGGGTTGCAATACCAATTGTATCATAAACATAACTTGTAGTTTTTATATATTTCATGGATTAGAGGGCATATGCCCTCTTTTCTTGTTTAATAAGCAAATAAATGGATAATATTTCTATTATATTATTATGATACAAGCAGTGATGGACACTAATTTTAATGCTTTTGTAAACACTGAAGCAAACAGGATAGATACTGCACTTGTCTTGTCAGGAACACCACAAAACATTCAGTATTTGTGTAAGTTTACAAATGACATGAGTGGAAAAGTTTATTATGCTTATGCATATGAACCTTTGACACATCCAAGATTCACACAGCTTCCATTTTATTATAATGTTTCACCAAATATGTATGCAGGGCAAATTGCTTTTGAAGCAGCAGGGTATTATCATTATGAAGTTTATGAAGTGACATTTCAGGCAACCCCTGTTGTTGTAGGAGTTGGAACAGCACCTGCAACAGAACTTGATGTGATACTTCCTGCAAATGCTAGAGCAGGTGTGGTGCAGGGAATGGTGGCAATTGGAAAGCTTTATGTAAAAGAACAAGCAGGGTCAGAAGAAGTTCAGTATCAACAAAATGGGGGTCATGTAGTGACACTAGACATTGCATATGGTGGTTTGGGATATACCCTTGCGCCAACTGTGACAATTGTTGGGGACTGTATTAATGCTGCAACTGCAACTTGCACAGTAAGTGGGGGTGTTGTTGACACAGTGACCTTAGTGTATGCAGGGAATGGTTATTCAACAAACCCAACAGTTACATTGTCAAATGTAGGTGAAGCACAAACAGCTTCAATTGTTGCAAGTATTCAAGAACACAATTATATATATTCAGGATAAAAAAATTAAATTATGGCAATAGAAAATGTACAACAACTATTAGTAGAACAGCTAGGAAAAAATGGAAGCACAGAAGTCTTCACATCAGCAACAGGAGCAATAACAAGCAAAGATTGGTACTGTGTTTATTTTCCTGTGGAAACTGTTGTGGACACAATAGTAGCAGCAGATGCAACTAATGAAGCAGCTTTGCAAACCACACTTGCGGCCGGAACAACATTGTTTATGAATGTGACCGATATAACACTGACTAGTGGAATTGGGATTGGTTACAGTGAAGGATTAACTACATAAAAATGTTAGCATTAAAACTAGGATTAAGCTTAAACAATATTAAGCACTTAGGTGGTGCATGGTCACCTTCAGATGAAGCAAACTTGGAAGCTTGGTATCCAAAGGGTGTTGGAATTGTATTAAATGGTTCTGATGTAAGTGAATGGCGTGACCAATCAGGGAATGGTGTAAACATGTCACAATCAACTGCAAGTCAACAACCTGCATATTCATCAGGTGTTTTGACTTTTGATGGCACAGATGACTGCTTAGTTTCATCAACAGGGCAAATCACTTTGACAGGTGATTTTGTTGTTGGCGTTAAGCTGACAGTGAACACAGTGCCGGGTGGAACAATTTTGGGTGATTTTGATGCAAGTGGAGAGTGGATGCGGTTTATTTCATCAACAGTATTAAGGATAAAAGCAAATAATACAACTGTGATTAATCTTAATATAGACAGTGGGTCAATTGCAACCACCACAAGACTTGTATTGACAAGAAATTCAGGCACTGTTTCATTTTGGTGGAATGGTGTTTTACAAGCAGACACAGAAACCTTGACAGATACTGTTCTGACTGATGCAATAGGAATCAGAAAAGGGAACTTGCAGCCTTGGGACGGAACTATGGAAGAAATACAAATTTACAGTTCTTATTCATCAGATTTGGTTGCAAATGTAGATGCTTACTTGGCAGCTTTATAAAATAAAAAAA
>CEUI01002276.1_pt1 | contig 10376 bp, 21 predicted proteins | sample 531411 | NCBI WGS metagenome assembly CEUI01 (sample SAMEA2622841, study PRJEB7988) | marine metagenome | isolation source: saline water (ENVO:00002010), including
AAAAAAAGAATTAGATTTTTAGGTATTAATACACCAGAATCTAGAACCAGAGATTTAGAAGAAAAAGCGAGAGGATTAGCTGCTAAGGATAGGGTTAAACAACTACTAGAAGGATGTGATAATATAAATTTAAAATCACATGGTGTAGGTAAGTTTGGGAGATGTTTAGGAGAAATATTTTTAGACAGAGTTGATGGTCAAGAAAAATTAACTTTAGTAAGTTTAAATGAATTATTAGTAACAGAAAAACACGCTGTAGAGTATAATGGAGGAAAAAGATAAGAAATCAGAAGGATTAGGTGATACGTTACAAAAAGTTATTACTAGAAGCGGTATAACCAAGTATGTTAAAATAGTAAGTGAAGATTGTGGGTGTGATAAAAGAAGGAAAAAATTAAATAAAATATTTCCTTATAAAAATAAATAGTTATAATGAGTGTTGAATATTCAAAATTATTTAGATACGAGAACGAAAGTATAGAGTACTCTAGTATTAAAATGAGTCAGCCTGTACATCAATGGTGTGTATGTGCGGTTAGTGGTATAAACCAAAACATGAGACCACCTACATATCAACCTTCAAATTTTACAAACTGGACATGTGGAGACGTACCTCATTGGCCTAGGTCATTTTGGATGACAGGTAATAACCCCTTTAATCCGCCTTGGTCACCCCCTCCTGGAACTACAGTGTTAAAAGCTTTAACTGACGCTTTTTATAATTATGTATGTTCACAAATAGGACAAACAAATTTAACTTTAGGACAACAAATAATAATGGAATCTGTCAATGGAAACGCAATGTGTAGTTGGGGATTTGTTACAAGTGTACATAGATTGTGTATTGTATATAGAGGATTACAACAAAAAAATGGACAACATTATGTAGGTTTTCCAGGAGGTTCTACAGGAGGATTTAATTTTACTGCAAAAACATGTTGTGAAGGATTTCCAAGTGGAGATGTAAAGACATCATGGGATTGTGTGCAAGTAGGAGACCACCCTAAGTTTGGATTCAAATGTGTAGAAATACAAGGATTAACTGGACAATACGCTACAAAACAAGAATGTATACAAAGTGGATGCGAGGGAATATTTCAAGGTACGTCGCCAGACCCAGGATTACCAACATCCCCTACAAGTCCAACTCGAATAATAACTATATAAAATGGCAATTAATAAAGAAGGTAAAATAGTAAAATTAGCTAGTAATGTAGGGGAGTGTAGCGAATGCGATGTGCTTGTAGCTTTTGATTCTTATTATATGTATAAACCAGACAATCCTAATCCTCCAGCTACTGGAAATTTTAATAACGCAGCTGTAGATTTAACTCCTCAGAACCCTACTAACGCTCCTAACTATCCTAACTTTGGTGGAAGTATAGCATTGTATGGTAATAGAATATGGGCTATAGACAATTTTCCTTTAGGAGTTTTTGAATGGGAAATAGATTATAGTACTTGCACGGCGCAACACATAAATACATATTATGCGGGTATAGGTGGTAGTTTTGCGGGAGCTTGTATGAAGGACGCGAATACTTTATTGGTAGCTTCAGGTTACCCAGCTGGAGCCCCGTCTGGAACAGAGGTAGTGTATGAAGTAGATGTATCAAATCCTTCTCCAACCTTACCAAATATAACTCCTGTCCAGTTATTCGCTTTACCACTAGGACTACAAGTTATGGGAGATATAAGTTATGTAGCGTCTACAAATACTATTTTAACTTTTTTAAGGCCAAATGCTAATGTTCCTAATTCTTTTTTATATCATTTTGATTATAATGGAAATGTTTTAGGTTCAGTTTCTTTTCATCTACCAACAAGTGGAAGCTGGTCTTTATTTCATTATAAGGGAAAAGAATATTTTGCAGAATTGTTTACTGGAGATATTTACGAAATAACTCTTAATCCTTTAAGTTATAGTCTTACTACATTATATAGAATACCACCTGGATGTGCAGACGCAGCTTCTAGTCCTAAACCAGCTCTTTGTCCGCCGCCTTTACAAACTTCATGGGATTGTGTACAGATAGGTGACCATCCAAAATTTGGTTATAAGTGCGTGGAAATAGCAGGTACAGGAGGTCAATATGGAAGCAAACAGGATTGTTTAAAAAGTGGTTGTGAAGGTATAGGCCCAGACCCAGGAGTTCCAACAGGCAATTTAGGACAAATAGGACCGCTAAGTCCAAGTCCACTTACAGGAGGAACAGGAGGGGGAATTGGCAGTGGAACTTTAGGTACAGGAGGTTCAGGTACAGGTGGGGGTGGAGATTCGTCATATGATGGTGGAGAGAAAGGAGGTGATGATACTGGTGGAGGAGACGGTGAATCACCATAAAATAATAATTAAAACAATAAAATCATGAGTATATTAGGAAACATATTTAGCGGAGGAGCTAAAGATTTAGTAGAAGGTGTGGGTGGAGTTATAGATAACTTACATACTTCAAAAGAAGAAAAATTAGAAGCAGAACAAAAAATAAAAGAATTAATTGCTTCATATCAATCTAGTTTAGAAAAAGAAATTTCTACAAGGTGGGAGGCAGACATGAAATCAGATTCTTGGTTAAGTAAAAATGTTAGACCTCTTGTGTTAATATTTTTAGTAATTTCAACAGTATTATTAATATTCATTGACGCAGGAATTATTAATTTTGTAGTTGAAGCAAAATGGACTGATTTATTGCAGTTAGTATTAATAACAGTGATTGGTGCTTATTTCGGAGGTCGTTCACTGGAAAAAACTAAAAAATAAAATGAAATATTATAGAGAACAGATTCAAAAAGCTATGTTAGAAAAAGGATATAAATACTTTACTAACGACAATTATGATGTAAATATTATTGGTATTAGAAATTCTGATACCAATGGTAAGGTTACAAATAAGTTTGATGATATAATAACTATATCGTTTAAAGATGAAAGTGGAGAATGGAAGTATTATGAATATGAGTGTACCACTGACCCTGGAGATGATTGGATGGAAAATCCCTGGATAGACGAAATAGGATGTGCAGTATTAAAACCTGGACAATATAGAGGTTCTCATAAACTTAGATTACATGGGGGTAAATATCTAGCTTTAGGTCAAAAGAAACCTGTAACGGTTTATAGAGACAATAATAGAAATGATAAGTATGAGTTTGACGAGTCAACTTGCGATACAGGTGTATTTGGAATTAATATACATAGAGCAACTGCTTTAGAAGGTAAAACTTCCACTTATGTAAACAAATGGTCTGCAGGATGTCAAGTGATTGCGTCAAATGATGATTGGATGGAATTTCTAAGTATATGTCAACAAGCTAGAGAAATATGGGGTAATTCATTTTCTTACACTTTATTAGAGAGTAAAGATTTATCATAATGCCTTTAGATGAAAATATAATATACAAAGATATATATATAAATGCATATTATATTCTTACAGGAGTGTTATGTGTTGATGATTTACTTGATTATAATGGATGTGTATTACCATTTCAGCCGTATTCTAATAAAAAAGAAATAGATGAAGATATATATGAAGACATAATAAATCATTTTATAAACACAGAAGAATATGAAAAATGCGCTGAAATAAAAAAAATTAAAGATAGTATATATAATAAAAAAAATTCTTAACTTTGTAAAAAATAAAAAACAATGCCTAAAAATTACACATTTAATGCGAGCTGTAGTGTGACAGCTTCTTCAGATACTGGATATTCGCAATCACAATCTTGTGATTTTAGTTTAAATATAACAGGTGTAGACCAAATAGCTACAGGAAGATTAGATTGCGCTCATGATGGTGATAATACTGTTATGGCAGCAGCTGGATATGGAAGAGCGATATATATTCGTAATCTTGATGAAACTAATTTTATAACAGTTTATAATGGAGCAAGTACAAATGCGGACCCAATAGGCGTGTTAGAACCAGGTGAATTTTTATTTACTATAATTCGTTCTACTACTACAACAGTAGCAAGAGCAGACACAGCTACAGTAACAATAGAATATTTTGCAGTAGAAATAGATTCAGCAGCATAATTATTAATAATTAAAAAAAGATAGACATGTCTATAATGACCACAACATTTACAGCTTCAGCTAGTTTTAGCTTAACAGATGCAAACGGAGTAACCTTATTTTCTTATAGCCCTTCATTTACAAGTTCTAGAAACACAACAGCACACGCTTTATATGCGGGAGAACATTTAGCTCAAACAGGAAATTCTCAATTAGAGTGTGGCTCTGATTTAAATGTAGATAGAATATATGCATTTATAAAAAATGTAGATTCGGATTACGCTGTAACTGTTCTTCCAGATTCTGGTCAAAATGTAGAAATAAGTCATTTAAAACCAGGTGAATTTGTGTTTGCTCCAATGGATTTAAATGCTGATGGTTCTGGTACAAGCTTACGAGTTACTGCTGCAACTGCAGACCAAAAAGTTCAATACTTAATTGTAGACGCTATAGATAATTAATAGATATTATGTCTTTAATTAGTGATAAAGATAGATATAAGAAATTATCAGCTAGTGATAGAGCAAGAAGCCGTGTACAAGAAGACCCTAACTTACCTAATAAATTAATCAAAGTAAATCAGAGAAACAGACAAGATTCTATTGATAGAAGAAGGTCAGAGGAAGCTCTTGATTCTCGAAATAGAACAAAAATATACGGAACAACTCCCAAAGCAAATGAAGTTGTTAATTTATTCACTTTAAATGAAGGAGAGTCATTGGTTAATGTAATATTATGTAACAAAGAAAGTACTCCTATATGTGATATACATTGGAGCTACAATAAACCAGAAGATTTAACATTTACAAATACTGGCGGAATGATTACTGGAGTTACTGGAGGAACAACAACAAGGGTATTAGCAAAACAATGGGGAGCTAGGGAAACAGAAACATTCTCACAAACATTTGCTAGTATAGTAGAGAGTAGAGAAGGTCACTCAGTATCTACATTATCTATGTTTACTAATGTTCCTAGAAATATATATTTTTACTATGTTACAAGTGCTGCAACTATAGATATAACATATTCAATACAAGGCAGTTAATAACTTTGTTAATAAATAAATTTTAATCACCTATTACACAGCGTATTATATAATAATTTTATAGACATATAAAATAAAAAAACAGAATTATGTCTTTAACTGATAAAATTAAAAAATTTCTTTTAGAAAATCCACACTTATTAAGAAGTAAATACGCGGAAACAGCTGAGATGTTCAATACAAATTATGAGGTAATAAGAGGGACAGCTCGTAGACTACGAAAAGAAATTGGTGATACACAAAATCAAAAAGAAAAAGAAGTTATTAACATAGAAGAACAGGATGATAAATTAAAATTATATGTAGAAAACTCTAATAGAGTAAAATCAATTGACGATTTAATTAAACATTGTAAGATAGATTTAGACGAATGGGAAATTAATAAATACGATATAGGTACTTACGAAGTTACAGGATTTGATAAAGACAATCACCCCACAACAGTTACTATGTATCGTATGAAAGCTTGGTTAACCAGAATTAAACCAGAGCTAAATCTTAAATTAGTAAAAGAACAATTAAAAGAAGATTTATCTGATTTATCACCTAAAGTAGAGCGTAAAAAAAGAGATAGAAATGACAAAAAAGATAAGTATCTTTTAGAAATATCCGCTTTTGATTTACATTTAGGTAAAATAGGAATTAAAGGTGATGAGTATAGTTTAGAAATAGCAGAGACAAGAATGTTTGACGCTATTGAACATCTATTATATAGAGCTCAAGGATATTATATAGATAAAATATTATTTATAGCAGGTCATGACTTCTTAAATTCTGATGGGGATTGGCCGATACCTACTACAACTAAAGGTACTCCTCAATTTAATTCTAATTATCATATAGATATGTATAGAGCTGGTAGAAAATTACTTATCAAAGCAATTAATTATTTATCAGAAATAGCGAATGTACATGTAATGGTTGTTCCAGGTAATCATGATAGAGAATCAATGATGCACTTAGGAGATACTTTAGAATTATATTATGAAGAAAATGAAAATGTTAAAGTAGACAATAGTGATTGTTTAATGAAGATGATAGTGTATGGTAAAAATATGGTTATATCTGACCATGGTGACGGACCTAAAGCTAATGATTTACCTGGTATTATATCACAAAGATACAAAAACGCTTGGAGTGATGTAGATTATGTCGAGGTTCATAGAGGTCATCTACACACAAATAAGTCTACAAAAATGCAAGCTATTGAAGAACTACAAGGAATAACTATTCGTAATTTATCTTCTATGTCAGCTACAGACTTTTGGCATGATAGTAAAGGATATATTGGCAACATTAAAAAAGCCCAAGCTTTCCTTTATCATAGAAAGAATGGGCTTCAAGGTATTTTAAATTATAATGTAGAATTAAATTAAGTTCTTTGTAATTCCTTTATATATTTATCTAAAGTTTTTATACATTTTTCAAGATATCGTTTATATTTTTTTAAATATCTAAGTTTATCCTGCCTCCTATAATTAGGAGGAGATATTTTACTATAATTTCTCATTTCTCTTTTTTCTATCTTTTAATAATATTTCTTTTAGTTTTTTGTCCCCATAAATAGGTCTCGAATTGGGTAGTTTAGAATATTCTTCAGGATTAAAGATACATTTTACCTCTCTAATTAACCCCTCTTTATTTCTTTTCACAATCCATCTTCTTAATGGATATGTGTCTGTTTTTAAAAATGTATTTAAAAAGCTCATAATTTAAATTTTTTATGGGTGTTACCCGTTATTAAACAAATATATTTATCTTTAGTAGTAAATAGTCTTCTTCTACATTTAGAATTATGAAATCCTAATTTATGCTTAAGGAATCTTAATTTTTTTATATATTTTTTATTCATAAGCTCCAGTTATATTATTTCTAATTTGTTCACTTTTCTTTACATGAGTATATCCTATATTTTTTCTTTTAAACCCTGTTCTAGCGTGAACCTTTAAATCTATGACACGAACATCACATTCTAAAGGTTTCTTACGATTTATTTTTAATATATCTCTTTTATATGTTTTGTATTCTAGTAGAGGGTATGTATCTACATACTCTCTACCAAATACAATATTTATTAATTCTACAGTTTCTGTTTTAGTTCTATTGCGATAAGGTCTTTCATATTGGTAAGTAATATCACAATAAACTATTTCTCCTGGTTCTATATTGTCCACATTTAATAATTCATGATTAATAATTCTTCTCCTTTATTTTGTTTTTTTCCTTTACTAGCTCCAGCAGTTTTAGCAAACTCTTTGCTTACCCATCGGAAATCTTTTCTAGGATACATCTCTTCTAGCTCTTCAAAATAATAATAAGATAATGCAAATTTACCTCTTATATTTTGTAGCCACTTAGATAATGTTTCATGGTCTAATGCGTCAAAATCATGATTAGAATAATATTTTTCTGTTTTCCAATAAGGAGGGTCTAAATAAAAGAAGCTAGTAGTTCCATCATATTTAGAAATACATTCTGTATAGTCCAAGTTTTCACATTTAGTAATTTTAGATAAACGATTAACTGTATCAAAATGTAATAACCTATCACGAAAAGAATCAAATTTTGACTTGTATTTACCTTTTAAATCTACATATTTAGATTCCATTATTTTACTACCACTAAATACTTGTGTAGCTAAATAAGCATATTTCATACCTAAGTCCATTGAAAAGTCTGGGAAGCCTAAATCACATGTATCATTAATTTCTTTTTGATATTTATAGAATAATTCTTCATCTTGAGATTTTACGTCTTTTATATGGTTATAAAATACAACTGGTTCTGTACAACACTGCATAAGATTTACCATAAATCTATTTTTATCGTTATAAACGATTTCTTTTAGTTTTGAACCCTCATGTATATCTCCTTTGATATATACCCAGAAAGCTCCTCCAAATACCTCTACATAGGTTTCTATATCTTTTGGTATATATTCACATATCCATTTAGCCATTCGGCTTTTACCTCCTATATAACTAATCATACTTTTCTTTATCTAGTCTATCTAAATTTTTTTTCAGGTTTTTAGTGTTTATATTTCTTTCTATTCCTTTTTCTAATTGAGTTACCACATACATTCCTGATATAAAACCTACTACAAATATAATTACCTCTAACATAATTTTATTTTTTTAATTTTTCTAATTCAAATTCTAAATGAGCTATTGCTTTTTTAATACAATCTATAGGGGTGTCGTGTTTACGATATGCTCTTAATAAATACGTTACAGCTGTTCCTATATGATATGTTAAATCAAAGTTATCACATACTTTTCTAGCTTCATATCCTTCTTTACCTTTATAATATTCAGGTATTCTATCATCACCTAATGTTGTTGTAGGATAGTATCCGTTCCTACCATAATCATAGTAATGTTCGTTGTGTTTTTCATCTTCCTTGGCCACGATATTTCTTTTTATAATTAATACTTTGTTTTAATTTAGAAGTTTTAGACTTAGCGTGAACGCCAGGTCTCTTTCTTTGTTTTTCTTTTTTAAATACAAATGATTTTACCGCCATTAGTCTAGTTTAGTTTTATAATGTTCAACAATTTTATTTAACTCTCTTTTATAAAATAAATCAAATTCAACCAATTCTATATTACCTGAATCAGGATTAATTTGCTTTGGTTGTGTTTTTTCCCAGTATACATATAATACTGCACGTAATCTTTGACTAGGAGTTTTATTTCCAAATTCTGTAGATTCGTGTTCTATATTTTCTGCAGCTTTTTCTACAGCGTCTTTTTGGTCTTGATTTATAGGATATGGTGATAACAATACATATCCTGTTTTTCTATTTAAATTAAATAGATTTACCATAGTTTCGTTTGATAACTCAAGAGTACCTATATGTACTCTTAATGAGCCGTCAGCAAGGGTAGATATTTTCTCTACCCCGCCTTCGAATAATACTGATTTAGATTTCATGGACTTCGTCATAATTGCCTAATATATGAATTGTTCTTTCTGATTTTTTGTCAAGAGGGTCAAATCCAGCCCCAGGCCAGTAATCATTCTCTTCACAATATTTATATATTTCTAACTCGTGGTTATACATATCTCTACCTCCATCTATCATGTCGTCTCCCAACTCAAATACATTGATAGAGAACGGTGGGGTTTTTTCTACAGCTATTATAATAAATCTTGTAGCTTGTACAGCGTCTAAATAAAAAGCTGCTTGTTTATGATATTTATATTTTATAACAGACCTCATAAAACCATTGTAAGACGCGTCTTGTGTAGTTTTAAGGTCTACTATCATATCAGCTGATTTTCTGTAGTAATCTAACATACCCTTACAATTAACATCGTAATTTTTGTTATTCCACTGTATAATCTTTTCTGGTTCTCCGTTTTTTAACAAATCTTTAACTAAAGAATCTTTAAATACTTTTAAAGATATTTCTGTTATTAACTCATAATCAGATTCAGAAATAACAGTCTTAAACATATTATTTTTAGTAAATTCTGCAAAATCCTCTTTACCCTTTTTAGTTCTTTTATCAAACTTAGGGGATATCGCATAGTGATTAAGAAATTCTCCAGGCTGTAATATATCCATATGTATAGCTGAACCTAACTTCATAGCAGGTGTAGCGGGTTGTGGATTATCTTGTCTAAACCTAAAGTATTCAGGAGAAACAGATATATGATTCAACATACTATTAGATATGTAGTCTGTATCACTATAATAGTTATTGTAATCTAAATTATTTTTTAACAGTTTCATCTACTTTTTCTTCTTCTTTTATATCTTCTTTTCTTTTATCTATCTCCATCATGTTAGCCAATATTTCGCTAGCGTTAGGTATTCTCATAGCGTATTCATACATGCTTTTACTAAAATTATTTATATCACTTTCATCAAAAGCTTGTTTGTTCCAAATTTTATGAACCCAAGTCAATAAAGCAACTTCATGAGCCCTAATGATTTCACTTAAAAACTTAATAGATTCTTCTACTTGTTTATCTACCATAAAGTTTTTACCTTGTATTTTAATTTTGGTTTTTGTAGATTTTTTTGTTTTTGTTGTTTTCTTAGCCATTTTCTTCTAAATTTATTAATTGTTTAATTAGTTTTTCGTTTGATTCAATTTTTTCTTTTAATTTTTCATTATCTATTAAAAGTTGAGAATAAATATCTACATTACTATTTATTAAATGTTTATGTTTTTTAAATAAATTATTAGCCGCTTGAAACATTCTTTGTAAATGAGGATAAACATCTATATATCCCTCTACTTTAGTAGCGTAATGTATGATTGAAGCGTGATTTCTATTCATAATATCTCCTAT
>CEUI01145553.1_pt1 | contig 10343 bp, 12 predicted proteins | sample 531411 | NCBI WGS metagenome assembly CEUI01 (sample SAMEA2622841, study PRJEB7988) | marine metagenome | isolation source: saline water (ENVO:00002010), including
CATGTTGAAGATATTTGTGATGCAATTCACTTCATAATGAAAAACGGATCACCGGGTCAAGATTATAATATAGTTAATGAAAAATATACCGATAATTTAGAGATCGCAAAACTTATAGCGTCAATTTTAAAAAAACAAGACTTTAAGTTTGAACTGAAATCATCCGATAATCACCATACTCTTTCTCTTTTAGATGGATCTAAACTTAAGAATCTTGGTTGGCAACCTAAAATACCATTGGAAATTGGATTAAGGAAATACATTTATGACAAATAATCATTTTAAAATCATTATTCCTTCTTATAACAATGAAAAGTGGCTGAAAGCTTGCATAAGAAGTGTCAAGAAGCAGAATTATACAAATTATCAATGCATCATTGTAGATGATTGTTCAGAAGATAGAAGCGCAGAGATTATAGAGAAAGAAATAGAGGGATTAGAAAATTTTGTTTTTGTACACAACAAAGAAAGAAAATTAGCCTTGAGAAACATTTATGAAGCAATTGAATTATCGCAACCGAATCAGGAAGACGTAGTAATAACGTTAGACGGTGACGATTTCTTATATGGTTCAGAAGTCCTGAACAAGGTGAATGATGCCTATACAACAACGGACTGTTGGATGACTTATGGAAGTTACGCTGAGTTTCCATCAAATCAACGTGGCAAGTTTTGCAAAAAAATTCCTGATAATATTATTGAAAACAATTCCTTTAGAGAATCACAGTGGATGAGTTCTCACATGAGAACTTTTAAAATAAAATTGTGGAACCAAATAAAAAAAGAAGATTTGTTGGAGCCTGATGGCAGATTTTGCGATGGTGCTTGGGATATGGTTTTTATGTTTCCAATGTTAGAGATGAGTGGCCAAAAAAGCCATTTTATAGAGGACATTCTTTACATTTACAACAGAAGCAATCCATTGAATGAAGACAAAGTAGACCATAGAAGGTTGATCATGTCCGAACAAAGAATAAGGAAGATGAAAAAATATGGGAGGGTCGAATTATGATTTCTGCATATTTACAAGGCGGCTTAGGAAATCAGCTATTTCAAATAGCAGCAGCGGTTTCTTTAGCAGAAGACCACAGCGATAGTGCTGCGTTTAATACAAAGCATCATGATTTACCATTTCAAGGTCGAAAATGTGAAAACTATTTAGGTTCTATTTTTCGTAATTTAGATTTTTCTTCAAATTATCAAATACAGCAGGTCTATAGAGAGCCACATTTTCATTACAGCAAAATTCCTTATATACCAGGGATGTGCATTGTGGGCTATTTTCAGTCTGAAAAATATTTCCAACACAACAAAGAAACAATTCAGAGCCTCTTTGCACCTAATGAAGAAATAGAGTCTCTGATAAAAGAAAAATATGGATCCGTTCTTCTAAAAAACCCTGTAAGTGTCCATATAAGAAGAGGGGATTATTTAGGTAATCCAAATGCACACCCGGTGTGTTCCATGGATTATTATGACAATGCTTTAAGGTCTTTCACTAGCGATCAAACGTTTCTATTGTTTAGTGATGATATGGAATGGTGCAAGAAAGAATTTAAAGAAAATAATTTTTATTTCGTAGAAGATAATGAGGATGTGGTGGATTTATTTTTAATGTCCAAGTGTTCCAATAACATTATAGCAAATAGCAGCTTTAGTTGGTGGGCTGCTTGGTTAAATATGAATGAGAATAAACGAGTCGTTGCTCCCAAATCTTGGTTTGGAGAATCAATGAATAACAACACCAAAGATCTAATACCACCAGAATGGGAGATAATTTAATGTCAGAAAAAGAAAAAATAGAACAAATTCTTGCTCTTGTAGCTGAAGTTATTAATTCGCGGGAACCTCAGTGGGAACCCGGCAAGGATTGGGTTTATTATGCTGGTCCTTATTATGACAGTGATGAATATGTTCGAGGCGTGAAAACTTTGTTGGACGGTTGGCTTGTTCTGGGTGCTCAAGGAACAAAATTTGAAAATAAATTAAGTGCTTATTATGATAAACCCAAAGGGATTCTGACCAACAGTGGCTCCAGTGCTAATTTATTAATGATGTTAGCAATGACATCCAAGCGCCTTTATGATTTTAAACCCGGAACCAAAGTTATTACTCCAATAGCTGGTTTTCCCACAACTATTAATCCCATTTTGCAGGTTGGCTTCGAACCTATTTTCGTTGACATTGAAATTGACACATTGAATTTGGATCTAGACCAGCTAGAAAAAGCATGCATAAACAATCCCGATGCAAAAGTTCTTACTTTCGCACATGTTTTGGGGAACCCACCCAATATGGATCGCGTGATGGAAATTGTTGAGAAATATGGTTTGATTCTTTTGGAGGATTGTTGCGATGCTTTAGGGTCTTATTATAAAGGAAAACCTTTAGGAGCGTTTGGAGAGATGGCATCTTGTTCGTTTTATCCTGCTCACCATATCACAATGGGAGAAGGCGGGTTTGTAGCGTGTAACACAGACGCCCAAGAACGTGTTATAAGAAGCTTTAGAGATTGGGGAAGGGGTTGTTACTGTGTCGGCAAGAAAGCGTCTACATCCAAGGCTGGCGTCTGCGGAAAACGGTTCTCTTGTTGGATCCCTGACCTTCCTGCTGAAATTTTTGATCACAAATACATTTATGAAGAGATTGGCTACAACCTTAAGCCAATAGAACTTCAAGCAGCGCTTGGATTAGCACAGCTTGAAAAATTAGATGAAATTGGAAAACTGCGAAGAGAAAACCATCAGAGATTATACAATGTTTTTAAAAAGTATGAGGAGTATTTCCATCTTCCCGATCCGACCCCGGGAGCAGATCCCAGTTGGTTTGCCTTTCCTTTGACAATCCGCACGGGAGCGCCTTTTAAACGCAGCGAGCTTCTTACCTATTTTGAAACAAACAAGATTCAAACTAGAACATATTTCGCAGGAAACATAATGTTGCAGCCTGGATATAGACACTTAGTCGACGTAAGGCGCGTTATTAAAGAGTATCCTGTGGCACGTAAAGTAACTACAGACACTTTCTTTTTGGGAACTTCCCCAGTTATAAAACCAGAACAAATAGATTATATAGGAACGATTATTGATTCCTATTTGGAGGAAAAATAAATGTTTGTAATACCTTGTAAATATACCGGAGGGTCGACACTGGAAGAAATAAAAAAATCTTATGTTTCAAGATCAGTGGCTTCCATGAGACGATTACATCCGGATGAAAAAATTTTAGTTGTAGATTCTAATTCTGAAGACACTAGTTATTTGGAATCGCTCAATAAGATTAATAATGTCATAGGAGCAGACGCCAAAAATGTAAATTATTTAGACGGTGCTTTGTGGTATGCATTGGAAAATTATCCGGATGAAGAGTGGTTTTGTCTATTGCAAGATACTATTTTTTTAAAAAAGGATTTGTATGAATTTATAAACGGCGAAGAAGAATTTTATTCCTTAATGTGGTGGGATGAGGTTATTTACAAAAAAGACAAAAAAGAAATGGATTGGCTAGAGGAAATGTTCAGTAACCATCTTCATGCTTACATCCATCGCAGAGAGGAGATTGGATATCCTGAGACGATCAAGCTAACAGGTTGCTGGGGACCTTGTTTTGTAGCTAAGCGATCAATCCTAGAAAAACTCAAGAAAAATAATTTAAATTTATGCGTACCAGTTGATAAGTTTGGTTCTCAAATGGCTGAGCGTTTGTGGAGTATATGTTTGGGTTTCGAAGGAGTGGATGTAAAGGCTAATACTATTGATGGAGATTTTTTGAAAATTGCATTGCCAAGAAACCTCTTTAATTCTAGAACAATTTATCATGATAAAGTTTATGCCGCACGGCCATAGAGGAGCTAGAAAGTGTATAAAAAGAAAACAATTTTTTGCGATATTGATGGAACACTTATAAAACATCACGGATCTTTGTCCGCACAAGTGAATCAAAAACCAGAAATTTTAGAAGGAACATTAAAAAAATTTGACGAATGGGATCGAATGTGTTATAATATCATATTGGTAACAGGAAGAAAGGAAAGTCTTCGAAAATTCACGGAGGAACAATTGGCTTCTTTAGGAATAGTTTATGACCAGTTGATTATGGGTCTTGGCGGTGGTCCGCGTTATTTAATTAATGACTTAAAGCCTCACAAGCCCGAAATGACAACTGCTGTTGCCATAAATTTGCCAAGAAATAAAGGAATAGGTGATGTTGAAATTTAAAGAAAAATCAAATTTAATTTTAAGCGAAATCACCAACGTTTTATCTCAAGTTAATGAAACTGAGGTTAATAAATTTATAGATTTGTTCGAAAACCACTCAACAAGCCGGATTGTCATTGCAGGCGCCGGAAGAATGGGATATGCTGCAAAAGGCTTCGCGATGCGTCTAGGTCATTTAGGTTATCAATCCTGGGCGCTTGGAGATTCTACGGTACCTCACATAGGTCAAGACGACTTGTTGATAGTGGCTTCCGGGTCTGGAAATACGCAAACTATTTATGATGTTTCTAAGAGAGCCAAAGAAAACGGAGCAAATATAGCTCTTATTACAAATAATCCAGATAGCAGAATTGGAAAATTGACCAGTACGATTTTGGTATTACCAAACAACAACAACAAAGAGTTCTCAATACAAAGAACAAGTCAGCAACCCATGACCACACTTAATGAACAGTGCTTGGTTCTTTTGTTTGACTCGCTTGTCTTGATGATTATGGATGAAACTGGTGAAACTCACGACACAATGTGGCATCGGCATTCAAACCTGGAGTAAATAATGAAAGATTGGAAGATAAGTGCTTCCATGATCTGCGCAGATCATGGAAATTTAGAAAGAGACACAAAAATTTTGCACAATTCAAGTGTCGAATGGTTACATATCGACGTTATGGATGGTCGGTTTGTTCCTCGGCTAGGAATGTATCCAGAACAAGTGAAAACCATAAGAAGACACACAGATAAAAAAATAGATGCACATATGATGGTCGTAGACCCAGAGCCCTATATTGATGTTTTTGCTGAAGCCGGCCTATCCCTTATGTCTGTGCATGTAGAAAACAACATACATATTAATCGTACAATTGATCTAATAGGACAGTCTGGTATGGAAGCCGGCGTAATTCTAAATACTTCGACTCCAGTCGATTCAATTAGGTGGCTTTTAGATAATCCATCCTTAAAATTAGTTATGTTATTGGGAATCAATCCCGGTATTTTAGGACAGGGTATTTGGCAACCGATTTATGAAAAAGCCAGATATTTAAAAACATATCTTCATACTAACGGGAGATCAGACATAGAAATACAAATTGATGGATCTGTAAAAAAAGATAATTCTGCAGAATTAATAAACAGCGGATTCAATGTGCTTGTTTGTGGGACCAGTACTATTTTTAGACCCCAGGAGGGCCCACTATATAAAACCATCATAGAATATAGAAATAAAGTAAATAAGGTGCTTGGCTATGACCAATTATAAAGTTTTATTAACCACCAGCGGCATCGGTTCTCGGCTAGGAGATTTAACAAAATTCACCAACAAAAGTCTTGTAACAATCGGAAACAAACCAGCAATTGCACACATTGTAGAGCAGTATCCAGAAGATGTTGAATTTGTAGTAACGCTTGGGTATTATGGATCCCATGTTAAACAATTTCTAGAAATAGCTTATCCAAATAGAAAATTTACTTTCGTCAATGTCGAAAATTATGATGGTGAAGGTTCTAGTCTTGCATGGTCACAACTTTGCGCAAAAGAGCATCTGCAGTGCCCGTTTATTTATAACGCTTGCGACACCATAGTTACGTCCGCGTTACCAAACTATACCGGCACCTATAATTGGGTGGGTACAAAACCAGGCTCTGGTTCTTCGCAATATGACTCTATTACAGTAGGATCAGGTAACAACATTACTTCCTTCCACAGAAAAGGCCACATGGACTCGACTCATTTTCATATTGGCCTTGTTGGTGTATCAAATTTTTTGGACTACTGGGAGACAATGGAAAACTTGTACAACCAGAATTCTTCTAATAGAGCCTTAAACGATGTTTCCGTTATAGAAGAAATGTTAGCAAACAATATAGAATGGAAAGTTATAGAGTTTAATGAGTGGTTTGATATTGGGAATGTCGCTGCGCTGAAAAAAGCTCGAGAATTTTGGAAAGATAAATTAAATGTATTGGAAAAAATAGAGGAATCTATTTCTTTGGTAAATGGAAAAGTAATTAAATTTTTTCACAACGGCGAGATTGTAAGGAAAAGAGTTGAAAGGAATAAATTGCTAGGTGAGCTTGCGCCAAGAATAGTCTCAAACAGTGAAAATTTTTATTCTTATGAATTTCTTGACGGCGACACTGCATCACATGTGATAACGCCCAAGAAAATGAAAGAATTAATAGTTTGGGCCGATACTAACTTGTGGTCCGTAGGTACACCAGAAACTAATTTTAGTCATCATTGCCGTTATTTTTATGATTATAAAACCAGAAATCGTATTAACTTATTCCTAAAGAAATATTCAAGTGATGGGTCTCACATAATAAATGGCATAGAAGTGCCGCCAATAAATAAGTTACTGGATGATGTTCCATGGGATTTTTTATGTAGCACAAAGCCAAACCGATTCCATGGAGATTTTATTCTTGATAATATCATAATCCAGCCTAATGGTGTTTTTAAGTTACTTGATTGGCGACATGAATTTGGCAACGGCTTATTGGAGGCTGGGGATGTTTATTATGATCTTGCAAAAATGAATCATAATCTAACGGTCAATCATGACATTATTTGCAGAGATTTTTTTGAAATACAGATAAGCGGAAATAATGTTACTTGTGACATTTTAAGGAAAGATACTTTGGTTAAGTGCAACAAAGTTTTTATTGAAGAAGTTAGAAAACTTGGATACAATATAAATAAAGTGGAAATGTTAACAGGTTTAGTGTGGCTAAACATGGCTCCTCTACATCATAGACCGTTTGATGAATTTCTGTTTTATTATGGAAAATTAAAGCTTTTTTTGGCATTGGAGGAATATTATGAAAACTAAAAAGCAAATAGCAGAAGCGTATTTTACAGCTTGGAACACTCGGAAAACCGAAGCTTTAAGGCCGCTTTTTTCTGAGGGCATTACTTTAGAAGATTGGGAAATTTACGCAGAAGGAATTGAAAATGTACTAGTTGCAAATCAAAAGATTTTTGATGCTGTCCCTTCTATTGAGGCAATACCACTAATGATTCTTACTGACGATGAAAATGACTGCGCAGTAGGGGTTCTAAAAATAAAATTACCATCCGAAACAATTGATGTTATCGATGTGATTAAGGTGGATAGCTCTTGTAAAATAATATCAATCAAAGCATATCGAGGACACTAATGAAAGTAGCTTTATGTTTTTCCGGACAAGATTGGAACAAAATCCCTCAAATTAAAAATTCTGTCATATATAGTTATGTTCCTGTAGGAAATATAGTGATAGATGAAAGTGGCGTGTTTCTGGGTTGTTCTGCGAAAACACCATTTATACAAGAACTAGACTTCCTACAGACCTCAAGACAATTTAAAATTTATACTGGGGTGGGATTTTCTTCACAATATAATAAAGATAATTTTGAGCAAATTTTAGCGGAGACATCATCATGAAAAGACTCAAGAACCTTGCAAAAAGATTTAAAATTTTAGGACAAGATATAGTTAATAAACATATTAAAAAATCAGATCCCGAACAACCAGCAGAGGAGAAATTTAGAGTTTTACTATTTTATCCAAACGAACCGATGGTTGGTGTGGTTCCAAGTAATTTGGCCTATTTAGCTGCTTGTCTTAAAGAATGGGGAGGTCATGAAGTTAAACTTTTTGATTGCTCGTTATATAAATCGATTCGCTATGAACCTCGACCTGATGGTGAAGAAGGCGGCCAACTAACAGTAGCTTTGGAATCCAAATCCAAAGAAGCAAATTGGGCAGAAAAAGAACTACAAGAGGGTTCTAAAACTACTATAAGGGAAAAACTGGGTCATGTTAAGAAGTCTCCAATTCACGATTATGTAACATTAAAAGAAACAAGCCCATATGATGATTTCATTAAATTGGTAGAAGAATATAAGCCACACTTAATAGGAATAACAGTGGTTGATAGCACAATTGAATTTGCACACAACTTCATTCAGCAAATTCCGGGCGAAAAACCGACTATAGTCATGGGAGGAACAGGAGCCACTTTTTCTTGGGAGAAGATTCTTAAGAAAGGTTATGCGGATTTTGTGTGTCGTGGAGAAGGAGAAGAGGCTTTAGTGGAGTTGTGTGATCGTCTAAAAGCAGGAGAAGACTGTAGTGATGTGAAGAATTTTTATCTGAAAGGTCCTGATGGAAATGTAATTAAAAATCCTCAAAGAGCAACGGTGGACATAAATACTCTTCCTATGCCTGATTTTAGCATTTATGATCCAATGCGTTTTTATCGTCCTTTTATGGGAAGAGTGGTAAGAATGGCACAAATAGATTGGGACCGAGGGTGTCCTTATCAATGCACTTACTGCGCAGCCCCTGCTCTTGTTAAAAATAATAGAGACGAAGGAATTGGTAAATATTATCGAGTTAAAGATGAGGATAAAATCTTTGAAGAGATGCACTTTTTGATTAAAGAATATGATTTAGATTTTTTGTATATAAGTTCCGAGACATTATTAAAAATTCGTTGGTCAAAATTCCAAAGAATAGCCGAGAGATATAAAAAAGAAATTAAACTTCCATTTTGGGCTCAAAGTCGCTTAGATAGTTTCACAGATGAAAAGACAAAGCTTTTAAAGGAAATGGGCTGTCAATCAGTTTCTTTGGGGCTTGAACATGGAGACGAAGAGGTTAGACAAAAACTTTTGAAGAAGCTTTTACCCAACAAACAAGTTTTTAAAGGTATCGAAAACTTAGCAAAGTATAACATCAGACCAACAATTAATAGTATGATGGGTCTTCCCGATGAAACCCGAGAGCAAGTTTTTAAAACTTTTGAGATTAATAGGGAGATTTCTAAGATCTTAAAAGGCAATCATAATTTAAATGTGTTTACCTTTGTTCCGTTTTCTGGAACTCATTTGAGGGATATTTGTATTGAAAAAGGATATATTGATCCGGATGAGCCTATTCCTTTTTCGTTTTATAAAGAAAGCATGCTAACAATGCCCAGCATGACGAAAGCAGAAATAGCAGGGCTGGAAAAGACAGCGGTGCTTTATATTGAATTGCCAAAAGAATATTATCCGCAAATAAAAATAGCGGAGCAACATGACGAAGAAGGTGAAGAGATGTTTGAAAAACTTATCGCTATTCTTAACAAACAAAGAGAAGAAAGCGAAGTTTTAATGGCAGCTTCTAGGGAAGAAGATCATTTATCTAGCCCCATGGTTAATTTTGGCGGAAAAATTGATTATAAATGAATCTAAAATAAAACTATCATCATATATTTTAAGATCTTCGAGATCCACTTGTATAAATAATGTAACAATTATTAATCCGGAGAATTATAACCAATGATATCAATAGCAATACCAGCCTACGAATCAAAAGGGCGGGCAGCAGAGTTTGCCAGATTTCAGATGGAGTCATTTACTAGGCAGACTTATAAGGATTTTGAAATAGTGATTTCAGACCATAGTAAAGATAATGTCATAAAAGACGTCTGTGAACAATACCGCGATAGATTAAACATTCGACATGTGTTTAATGAAGAAGGTCGAGGACTGAGTTCTTACAACATTAATAACGCCATGAAACATTGTTCCGGAGAGATAATTAAATTTTTGTGGTTCGATGACATGTTGTGGGATAAAAATAGCCTGCTTTATACTAAGGAAGCCTTCACAGAAGAAACTAACTGGCTTGTGAGCGCATGTCAGCACACAAGAGACGATGGTAAATCATTTTATCGCACATTTTATCCCCGCTACAATAACCAGATTCACTTAGGGAATAACACCATTAGTGGACCGAGTGTTTTGAGCATTCGTAATGACCCTGATAAAATTTATTTTGATGATAGGATGATTTGGCTTATGGATTGTGACTATTACAAGAGGCTTTATTTGAAATATGGACAACCAGCTATTTTAAACAAGATAACTGTGGTTAACAGGGATCATCCGGACCAATTAACACACGTAATGGATCCGCAGATAAAAAAAGACGAGTATAAAATGATGGTGGAAAAATATGAGTAAACTTCAATTAAAAGACATAACTTTGCTCGCTCTGGGGTCTACTCAAATTAAAGAGAATTTAATGGCTCTCCAATATAGCTCGAAAAACATTGATTTCGGAGCGGTGAAGTTTATTTCCCACAAGGAACCCG
>CEUI01017023.1_pt1 | contig 10339 bp, 8 predicted proteins | sample 531411 | NCBI WGS metagenome assembly CEUI01 (sample SAMEA2622841, study PRJEB7988) | marine metagenome | isolation source: saline water (ENVO:00002010), including
CCAGTATACACCAGTGGTAGAGTCTGTCAAGTGTTATTTTTAATTTTATCTAGGAAAGTTTCTTGGATAATCGCGCTTAATGGCGTGAACGCGTTCCCCAGCGGCTAGCCGGTCTTTGATCCTATCTACATCACCCTGATGGAGGCGACCTTTTGACTTTTCAAATTCTGCTTTCCGAATAAGATCCTGAGCCTCATCTTGCCCCTCTTCCATTGGAGCGTACATCGGGTTGGCGAGGATGTGGCGAAGAGTAGCAACCATGTCGGCATCCAAACTCATGCTAAGGTCCTTCAACTCATCCCGAGTCATCTTACCCAGAGCTTCACGGGCATTGATAAGAGTAATAAGCCGCCCTTCGGGGGAATCGAATGCTCGATCACGGGTCTCCTCGTCCTCTGGCTGAGCAATATCTTCAATCCCTGCGCCTGGGCGATCGGCGCCGCGCATGGCGTCCATCTCTTCCTTAACTGCCTTCTTCAAGGAGCCGCGACTAACTTTGATGCTCTTGCCGCGCCCAGTATCCTTATCGAACTTAACAGCAACATCGGTGTTCTTTGTTCCTGGGTGGGTCACAACACCGGCGCCATACTCGTCATGGGTTACTTTCTCACCAGACCTAAAGCCTTCTTCAAGCTGTTTCATATCGCGGTTTGCTAGCCCTTGGCGAACTTTATCAGCGATAGTCTCTAGCATTTCTGCTATCCCCAGGGCTGCAGCGTTGGCAGAGATTGCCGCGACAGCAACTTCAGGATTCTGCTGAATGAAGCCGATAAACTGACTGACTAGCTCGGCGCCCGGGAAGCCCTCTTGAAGCTTGCCTCTCTCTTCCATATCAAGAGCCATGGCAACAGCCTGCTTCTGAGGCTTGCCTTCCTTATCCATCAAGTAGGAGATTTTCTTGCTTACCTTATCGTCATTCTCGGATATTCTGTTGCGACTGTGAAACTCAGCAAGATCCGTTAGAATTTTATACAAGTTATAGTTATCTTCACCATAAGCAGTATTCAAAACTAAAGTTATCTTGTCAAGAACGTCGCCGTACAAAGCCTCTAGAGGCATATCTTGCCCCGCGATAGAAGCGGCTTCTTCATTAATAAACTTTCTAAAGTTTTCTAATATAAGCTTCATCTTTTAATCCTCTAGCAGCAATCGCCGGTGCAGCAGCAGCAACAACGGGGTGTAAATAGGCTTACAATCTTGTCCCATAAGTTTCTCATTTTTTGCTCTCCATGTTATCTAGCAAGTCTTCGCCCATATAGCGAATCTCGTAAACCATGACTGCCCTCATATATAATATTTCTTGCATCACTTCTAGTAGACGAGCTTTGGACATAGTATTACACAGACATTGCTAATGTCAACAGTAAATAGTTGTCTGGTGTGATAAGGGTCGCTTTGTCTAAACATTTTTGAAACTGATCTTTTGTCATAGACCCAACATCTTCGTTATCGCCAACGTCGACTTTCCAAACTTCGATGTCAAAATTCAGCAGAGTTCTAATGATATCCAACTCTTTCTTCTTGGCGTCCGGATCCAAAGCGATATACACCCCTGCGTCTTCCTTGACAATCTTTTGAAGCAAAGTGGAGTTCTGATTTAGTGTGGAACCAAGAAGAGGCACAGAGTTGCGTCCAGCAACGATAGCATCAAACACGCCTTCTACTAGAACAATGTCCGAACTCCAATCCACAAACAAATCATTGAATATAATGTTTTTGCTCGCTGGTGGGTTCTTATACTTTGGATAGGCTCTCTTGTCATAAGATCGAGAGATAAAGTAATTTAGGTCGCCTTCGTCGTCAAACGACGGAATTACAACGCGGCCCTCATACTCTCCCTTGCTACAATAACCCATCTTCCACCAAACAATGTCTTGTTTCGTGATACCGCGTTTTCGGAGGTAGTTTCTAGCAGCGAAGCCGGTAGGTGGTATATCTTTGTTAGCCAAAGATACAAAGCCTTCGGGCATCTCAAGTATTTGTTTTTCTTCTACTTTCTCGGCAAAAAGATCTTCGAGCTTGTCGTAATCAACAGTTTCTGTAATTTCACGCCACTGTGCTTTATCATGACTACTGCCGAAGCGGCGAATAACACGATAGATATTTTTACCGCGCGTGTCGCATATCCAGCATTTGTAGTAGCCCTTAGCCACATTAACAGAAAATTTGCGCTTATGATGCTTACAGTAAGGACAAGAAAAAAGGTGTTCATCGTTTGAACGGTAAGATACTCCGAGAACACTCGTTAGAATCTTAAGTTTCTTGCTGTCCATTAATCCACCCCGCCTTTGCAATCACATAACTATCCGAACGGTCAGCATAGCCGGCCTTCGGATTTCCATGTCTTGTGTATTCTATATCAAAGGAGGGTACGTTGTCAAGGACAAATTGAAGAGCGACGTCTTTTGCTTTCTGTCCCTTGGGAACCTTGATACCGCAACTCTTCCTAGCGGATGTGGCAGCAAGATACTGTGGCTCAATTCCAAAAAGATTATAACATATCCACGAAACAATACCATTTATTTTTGACAACAGGGACAAAGTTTGTGCTGATGAAAACCCAGATCGAAAAGACTGAAGAGATTGCTCCACATAAATGTGTTCAATAAAGTAATCGTTTCGTATCGCAGCCAAGCGACCTTCAACTGCGGAGCATTTCAGAAAGAAGTTCTTTTCTTTGCGAAGATCTATATGATCGCAAACGACGATGTTGCCGTCGTTATCCAATATGGTGTAACCAGTGATACTGGTCGATATGTCAAGTCCTAAAATCATACCCGAATAATATCAGATGTCAAGCTTAATCTTAAATGTGAAGTCACGGCCGACGGTTTTTTTCACTGGTGTGGCAACCTTGGCAACGCCAATGAGATTTTTGTCATCGTCGTAAATACCAATCTTTGAAATATATGTTGTCTTCTCAAAAGATCCGGTTGGGTCTGGATATGACGAACTTACAATGTTCTTAACTTCAATGGTGTCGCTCTCTATATACCCTTGCGAGCCAGTCGATATTAACGCTTCGGCGCCGTCAGCCAAAAATGATGGGCTATTGGAGTGGTTTAGCTCACCCTTAGGCGCATTTGCAAACATTGTAATTACTTGTGTATCGGTTGTCCCACTCATTTGCATAATATATGAGGAACTCGGTGCTGTTATGGTACCCGAGATAGACTGTGCGAAGTAAGTCCAATTAGCGGTACTTAGCCCAACCGAACTTGTATAATAATCCTGATTCAAAGAAAGATCGGCTGAACTGGTTAGAATTAAAAACCCCTCATTGTAAAGAACGAGTCCAACTACGGAATCTGTCAAAGATGTATCACCATATGTTTGAATTAGCTCGCCATTTCTTTTAGTATCTTGTGCACGGGCGATCAACGAGCCAGTATAATAAAATTCAAGATTGACAGACCCCTTTTTTATTTGCTTGCCATAAAATATACTTGGCATGGAAACCAAGCCTAATGAAGAACTATCAAAATCCCTGTTGTGTATTCCAGCTGTCACCGAATCCGTCGAAGACGAGTATTCAAAATGAGGTGATATATTTCTGTAATAGTTAATAGTAGTTTTGAGGGCTCGGATGTTTGATATAGAGCCATTACTAGTAATCGCGGGTCCGGTGGCTGACTGCGCTATAACTGCGGATTCAAATCTGGCATCCGTCGCTGAGTAGAACTCTTTAGACATAGACGCCGTATATGGGTATAAACTACCAGTAACAACCTCGCCCGGAAGTTTATTAGCAAATGCTTCAGATGTGCTAGTCCTGAAATTCAATCGTGATCCGTCTTTAACAATCCACGGATAAATGATACCACGATTATCTATTCCGTCCGGACCAATTGCTCTGCCGGTGCGGCGATCCTCTCGATCAACGTTTAGTTCATACAGAGAAACATTGCCAGCGTCTGTTAGTCTGATCGGATCGGCGGCCGCTCCGGATATATTTGGCGTATTATTGTAGTAAGCCGATCCACTATAGATTACAAATTTAACTTCTGGATATAGTCTTAGTGTATTGGTAAATACATCATTCCTTTTAAACTTGTAAAAAGACATCTAGCGCCCATAACATTATTAGTAATCTAATCTTACTCTAACTGTGAACTCCGTTGTTGGATCCTTCTTAAGGGGCTCGGACAACTTGGCAACAGCCAAAAGCTCATTGTCAGGTGAGTACAATCCTACAGTAGTAGCGTAAGACACTGGAACGTCTGCGGAGTCATTCTTGACCACCAACTTACTCGCGCTGAGATATGTTGGGTTGGCAGAATAGTTAAACTCATTGTGGTTTGCTCTGCAGAAATAAACTGTTGAATTAAGCTCAACTGAGTTGTTAAACGACATGTCATATATCCTGTGCCTGAGTTCGTCGCAGTTTAACTTAATTGTCGATCCCGTAAGAACCTCTACGGTATCATTCCCTGTTGAATCCATACTAAACACGCTAGAAATAGATGAACTAAGTAGTCCGCTGAATACCGAGGCCGTGACGACGGCTACACCAGCTTGGTAGTATATCAAACCGGCCGGCTGCTGAGTCGAGGCTGTTACACCGTTCAAGGGCGAGCCGGCGCTATTCTCAGCGTATAAGATTCCGTATTCGCCAGCGGGCGAATTGACTTTATAAGATGTTATTCCATCATTATCCTTTAGTGTGACCCTCTGCCCGAATGGGAGGGAATATGATGCTGAGACACCTAATTCTAATGTGAAGGATCCTTTCTTAACCTCATCCTTGGTAAGAAGTCTAGTAAAGTTAATCACATATGCTTCATTAATCTTATTACCGCCTGCAACTAAGTTTCCATCTTCATCAAATCTTCTAATATCATTGTTCTCATCAAATCCAACGAGAACCTGAGCCATTTGGTTATAAATATTAATTTTTTTGCTATTCTGGGAATTTGAGGCTCCGGAAAGGGTAGAGGCATTAGCATAACCAGCTGATAGATCAAAAATGTGATTGGCGGAAGAACTCAAATAAGGATAATCATAAACAGACTGAAATATGCCATGTGAAAAGTTTTTGATATTTTCGTCTGCGTAAGTTCCCGACACTATCGCACCCGTAATAGGAATAGCCTCGTGAAGAAGGTTCCTGGTAGAGATTACATCTTTTGCATTTAAAGTTTTGAAAGTAGTAGCCATTTTATATTCCTATACCTATACCGATTTAATAAATCTAATTGGGACGTCTACACGATACCCGGTGTTAACACCTGTTACTCGAACAGTTGAATCAATAAATCTCCACTGATTTGCTGATAGATCGTTTCCTGCTGGATTAGAGAAGACCGTTGTTGCCAAAGAGCCTATCTGTGTGAAAAGAAAATCACTGGTTCGAAGGTCCAACGAGGACCCAACTCTAAACTGGAATCTTGTGCCTCTTGGTCCTGAGATTGATGATTCTGTTGTGCCACCTAGGTTTGTAACATAGCCCGCTCCTGCAGTCAAGTTAAAGAAATAAGAAGCAATACTATCATCATCAATAAACGAGGGGGTTGCGCCCGGTACCGCTGTATCGGTGGATAATGCTGTGTTGGTAGTCGTTGGAGAAGATGGTGGTGGGAATATCTGACCCAATCTATTATCTAACTCTACGATGTACTGAGTTTCTATCAAATCTCTAGCTAGTGTCTCTTCACTTGAGACCTCAGTTGTGTCTAAACCCTGATCTGTGGCGATATGTGATATATCATCATTTGGCTTGTAACCATTTAAAACACCCTCTGAAAGGGTGCCCAAGTTATCAACTGTGGTTTTGTCGACCGGAATAACGAAAGTCCCGGAAGAGTGCTTTGCTGACCCCTGACCGGCAGTCGTAAACAGCTTGACAACCGGAAGATAAAGCAAATCATTTCGGTTAACTGTCAAAAGCTTTGACTTCATAAGAGAGGTATTATTAGTAAAAGCTTCTAAAACCGGTGATTGAAGGATTGTAATATCGTAATACGCGGAGCCGCTAGCGTTGTTTTTATCGTATAGCCCATAATCAATTTCATCATCGCCTAAAGCGAATTTCGAAATCCTAAAGGTACCATCGCCCTTTGCTAATCGCATCCTGCCTGTGTCTGTTAATACGGCGTCCAATATAATGTCGCCTGAGTTGTCTAGAAATCCCATGTGTTTACCTCTCGTTATTTAAATAGTTGTATGTTTTAAATAAATCCTATGGAGTTATAACTCCAGTGTTTTTGAATGTGACGTTTAAGTCTACTTTTCTGCCTGTCTTTTTACTTGTCACTCTAATTTTCAACGTCTTATCCCAACAATCAGCATCAATATTGCCGGCATCGGTCAGGGTTACTTGGTCTAAAATATTATTTCCTGGCAATGTGCTAGTGGTAGCTGTTTGACTTATCGGAGTAGTATATTGCAAGTTGCGAAGCGAGGGCTCGATATAAACATACCTTCTACCTGATTTAGTTTTGATTTTTTGATCTGTTATGTTTTCTAAGTAAATAGTCTTTAGTATCAGATAAACCTGCCCCTCATTGTCAACAAGCTCAGCTTCAAAAATGTGGGTTGGGTTTGAAAAATTGTTATGTACATCAATCGCTCTTACACAATAATAGTATTTTGTATTTGGAATAACTTTATCAATTAAGTGCGCTCCAGACGCTCTCTTGTCTATCGTTATTCTGCCACTAATAATCTTATGGGGGGCGCCGCTTACAGCAAAATCTGTGTAGGAGTTAGGTTTCGTTGTCGTTCTAAAAATCTCATATCTATCGATAGGATCATCGTTCTTGTAAGTTATGCGTAGCTTACCATTCTCAATCAACTCTTCTAGAGTTACATCCGTTGCTAAAGTGTTTCCTTGCGCCACATATTGATTAATAATGGCATCTCGATCTGTTTCTTTAATAATTACTGGAGTTGTTGTGTATTCGCCAGTGCTAGAGTTTAGTAGCAAAAGAAGCCGATTGCTAACTCCACTGTACGGAACAATCCTAAAATCTGGGGGTACCGGAGGATTATCAAGTATTGTGCTAATGTGCGATGAATAAGGTATGACCGCGGCGCGGGCATCAAGGTCTGACTTAATCGTTGCCACGCCGCGAGGGACAATCCCCGCGTTCTGAAGGTCGGCTACCTCAAATCCATGCGGACCGGTCTTAAACTTAATCTTAAAAGTGTTCAGCCCCCCGTAAACTACATCTTGGCCCTCGTGGAAGACTGCCTGAATATAGTATCTTAAGTTAAAGTTGTTTTTGGTCCGATTGTCGTTATAGTACCCACCGAGTGTTTTAGCGTAAATATAGTACAAGGGGTATGCCTCCCCGGGGTTGTTAGCAGCTCGGTATGTGTTTTCAAACAAATTATTGATATCGTCAACGAACTGTTGAACTGAAATTACAGAATCATAATTATACTGTAGCGGACCAAAGGAAAACTCTACAACAGTACCATCGTTGTATTCCTCTTCCATATCAAACCACCATTCAGTTTTTACGGGACTTACCATTATAACTCCTTATCCTATCAATCCATTAATGAGCAGGTTATTAATTAAATTTAAATTAGCACCCGCATCCTCAACCGCGACATTCCCTGCTGCCATATTGTTGCCGGCATCATCTACAACATTATTTCCTGTAGAGAAATCACCATAAGCCATGTTGCCCACATTACCAGCAGCATTGTTTGAAGCGCCAGCGGCATTGTTGACTCCAGTGTTGAGGAGTTCTTGAGCAATTTCAAATGCATCATTAATCGGGGGTCCGACCCCGCCAAATCCTCCGACTGCTCCCGGTGTGAGGGTCGAGTCGTGGGAGAAGATGAACTCCTCCAAGAGGTTTTCCTGGCCAGGGGGTCCTTGTTGAAGTCCGACTACGATTTCTGCCTCTCCTGCTTGAATCAAGATATTCTCGGCCTCTTGGGCTCCTGTAATCTCTTCAATGGAGTCTTCTATGCCCTCATCAATCGCATCCCCTATAGGATCATCTTCAGGGCCGAGGAAGTCACCGACTGGGGGGCAATCCTCCTCCTCTGGTAATTCACTCAACGGTCCATATATATTCAGTGCGGTTGTGGGCATGGCGCCGCCAGAGTTATTTCCATCAAATCCGGGTCCATATTTTATTCGTAGTGGTAATAAACTCAAGTCAGTTTCAACTATTTGTCTAGAGTTTTGATAAGCACCTAGTGTATATGTTGTGTCTGTTCGAACACCAAAAATCTGATCGATGTAATAGGCTGCGGCAGGGTCACCTGACGGATACACTTTGTAAACATAATTACCCTGTAATCCTGACGGCGGTACTGCGCCGGGTTCCTCATCCTCCGGGGTGTATTGAAAACCATTCAGGTTATTAGAAATTGCGAAGGTCTCTGTTGCCTGGAACGCAGCCGCCTCCTCAGCATAAATTCCCAAGGCGTTAGCTAGGGCGCGTCCTTGCCCGACAGCGCCAGAGTTAGCAATAGTAACTACACTATCATAATAGTAACTTTCACCAATGATCATGCGAATTTGTTTAATATCGTACTGATACCTGACACCGTATTTTATCTGCGTGTCGTAGTATACGGCGCCTTTTTGGTTGTATACAATGTCTCGTCCAAAAAACAGTCGCTGCACAACTGGTTCTGTGGCTGCAGCCGAAGTTTGTCCTGCCGGTACGACTCTTTTCTCAACAACATACATAATTGCCTCAGAGTTGTGTATTGCGAGGTTCCTATGAACAGGGAAAAAGCTCCTTCGGTAATCAGCAATTATGTTTAGCGCCTGCGTGATATCAGCTGTTGTAAGAGCGTTAAACCAATTGGTATAGAACGCCGCCAGAGGGGTGGGTGTGGTAGAGTCCTCCTTGGGAGCGGTGACAAGAGATGCTCCCAACTCTGTAGAAGCACCTGTTGCAAAATCTTGTGAACTAAACCCCGGATTAGCGGACTGAAGCAATCCACTAATAAAGTCAAACGGTCCACCTTGCGTCTGCATACCATCGAGAGCCTGTAAGAAATCTTCTAAAACAGCATCTATTCTTAACGGAAGTGATATCTGCAAGTTGTTTGCAATAACTTGGTTGTTTTCAGTTGTATCATATATAGTAAAAGGTACGGTAGGCGGCTGTTGGGCGTTACCCAACTTAAATTCTTTTATGATCAATAATTCTAAAGTTAATAAAAGTCCCCGGGTAAAAACTGAACTCATCCCAGACTTTAATGCCTCTATGACCGATACCGAACCTTGGACCATATCCCACTGGTTATCATAAGGTATGGTAATCTTGTTGTAGAAGGGATATGTGTCAACGGCTGCCAAATCATCCGACTCGTCATCAGTTCCTCGGTTGTCTCTGGCTATGTTATTTATATCCGTTAGCGTGCTAAAGGAAATATCGCGGCTTAACACCGCCACATTTCCATAATTTTCAGTATAGCTCTGGTTCAGTATTGATACCTTGTTACAATAAAATTGAAAATATCCTTGAGAATTAGTTTGATTTTCAGTTATGTCCGACCCACTCAGGCTCCCAGCTAACACATCTTTGTATTCGCTTGTTGTGACTTCTTCTCCAAGGGCAAATGGAACATACGCTGTCGGAATAGAATCCCCTGGGACGTCCGAAAGCAGTGTCGAAATCTCAACATGGTAAAAGTTTGGTATTAAAGTCTCTGATAGACTTGAGATGGCTGCTTCGTAATCGGGGCTTGTGTCTAAAAACCGGTTGTATTTAGGCTCTATTTCAATATTGTATCCTGACGCCGGCGCTTGTGGGTCATAGTGGTCATATGTAAACTTATGACTTAGTATCGGATTACCGGAACCAGCAGGTGCTTGTGCCATTAGAGGTAATGTATTTTGAGTAGCGCCAGCCATTCTAGCATCTGTAGTCAGTAGACCGTAAGGTGCCTCGTTGTTAGCCGGTAAGTTTTGAGGGTTTACAGAGAAATACTTTTCAAAGTAAGGAACGCCCGCAACGTTAGTATCCGGATTGTCCTGGTTTAGAAGATTGTTTACTTCGACTGGTCCATCGATATTGCCAGCATTCCAGGCATCTTCAAAAAACGTTAACGTAACAACGTGAGTTTTTGTGTCTTTTGAATAGGCTCCTGGAGTTGTTTGGTAGTAGCCACCCATCAGGCTCTTGCGAAAGGGATGACTTACAATCCCATCAAACTGAACGTTCGCGTTAACCTCTAAGTTGCCGTTTTCCGCATTTGTCCGCAATGCTGGAACATCTCCCTGGGCATCTCTAAGTCGATCAGCCGATTTCCAGTCACTCCGAATTAAAGGGTGGAGTTGGAACTCGCCTCTCATGCGCTCATCTTCATTAAGCCCGAGAATGTTTGAATTTACTGCTTCGTATCTTTTTGATGCCATTAC
>CEUI01145550.1_pt1 | contig 10319 bp, 12 predicted proteins | sample 531411 | NCBI WGS metagenome assembly CEUI01 (sample SAMEA2622841, study PRJEB7988) | marine metagenome | isolation source: saline water (ENVO:00002010), including
AAGCGTGTGGAGCGAGATGGATGAGGAATGGTTACAGCCAAGGGTCTTTGATATTAATATACCGATTCATCCAAGCTATAAGCAATACCTTAGTCCAAATTTAAGAGCAGGAGACCTCGTCGAGACATTCGAAGGTGAAATTGGCATTATAATAGAACAGAGGGAACCAGAAGGCATCGCACTAAGGATACGAGGTGTGAACAATAACACCTACAAGGTGCTGGTTGGAGATAAAGAAAAAGATTTTATCGGGTATTCTTTAAAAAAAATTGAAAAATAACTTGACAAAAAATAAAAAACATAATATAATGTATGAGGAGTTTTAATAAAAAATGAAAAAAAAGATATTTGTTAGAGGCCCTGTCCTCTCCCAATCGGGCTACGGTGAGCAAGCTCGGTTCGCACTAAGGGCCCTAAGAACAAGAGAAGATATATTTGATATTTATGTACATCCTGTTTCCTGGGGCCAAACAGGCTGGGTCTGGGAAAACAGTGATTTCAGAACATGGCTTGACGAGAAAGTTACTTTGACTCATGTCATGATACAGAAAAAACAACTACAACCAGACATTAGTCTACAAATCACAATACCGAACGAGTTTCAAAAATTGTGCCCTGTCAATATTGGCTATACTGCTGGGATTGAAACAACAAAAACCTCCCCTGGATGGCTTGAGAAGGGGAATGCTATGGATAAGATCCTTGTTGTTTCAAATCATGCTAAAGAAACGTATGTCAACACCGTAGCACAGGCAGTCAATGCCCAGACAAGGGAAACTGTTCCATATAAGCTGGAGACCCCTGTCGAGGTTGTTTGGGAGTCAACCCCAAGAGCAGAACCGCAAGAAATACCAGGACTTGAATTGGATTATGATTTTAATTTCCTCATGGTATCTCAAATAAGTCCTCGAAAAAACTTCGAAAATGCCCTTAAATGGTGGGTTGAAGAGTTTGTAGATCAGGAGGTAGGCCTTGTTGTAAAGTGTAATTTAATGTCGAATTCGCTTACTGACTGGACTCATTTAGAGCCGATTGTCGAGAACATGCTTTCTAAGTATCCGGAGCGCAAATGTAAAGTGTATCTTTTACATGGAGATCTGACATCTGGCCAAATGGTTGGGCTGTATAATAATCCAAAAATCAAAGCAATGGTGAATATTGCTCATGGCGAAGGTTTTGGCCTTCCAATGTTTGAAGCAGCAAGAGAAGGGCTCCCAATTGTGACTATTGGATGGTCAGGCCAAATTGACTTTTTGAATTACAATGGTAAAGACTATTTTCAATCTGTGGAATATACCCTCCAGCCTGTCCAACCAGAGGCAGTATGGGATGGTGTTATTGAGAAGGACGCAATGTGGGCTTACGCTGATCAGGGATCTTTTAAAATGTCCCTTCGCAAAATGAAAAAGCAATGGGATGGTGCCAAAAAGACAGCAGAGGAATTAAAAACTATTCTTGAAGAGAAGTTTAGTGATGAAAAGTTGTATGCTGGCTTTGTTGAGCACTTTAAGGAATATTGCGACGACAGTGATGATTGGCTTAATGAGATAGAAGATATTATTAAGGAATATGAATGAGTAAAATTGTATTCATAGCAGATTTTTTTGTGAATCATGTTCTGGGAGGTGGCGAGTTAAATAATGATGAATTAATTGTCATGCTCCAAGATGATGGGTACAAGGTGACAAAAATACAATCTCATTTAGTTAGTGAGGGGTATATAAAAAAAAATAAAAATTCTTTCTTTATTATTTCCAATTTCGTTAATTTATCTTTTGAATGCAGAGAGGTATTAACTAAATTACAATATATGATTTATGAGCATGATCATAAATATATTAAAATGAGAAATCCTGCTTTATATAAAGACTTCAAGGCTCCTTCGAGTGATATAATTAATTTTCATTTTTATAAAAATGCAAAAGCCGTTTTATGTCAGTCAAATTTTCATAAACAAATTATTGAGAAGAATATTAAAACAGACAATATTATAAATCTTGGTGGAAACTTGTGGTCTTTGAATATTTTGGAGTCTTTGCGTGAATATTCTAAGACAGAAAAGCAAGATAGATGCTCTGTGCTTAATTCAAATATTCAACATAAAAACACTCATGGCGCTGTAAAAATATGTGAGTCAAGAGGGATGAAGTTCGAGTTGGTGTCTAACTCGAATTATAAAATGTTTTTAAAAAGCTTGGGCTCTAATAAAACATTTGTCTTTATACCAAGAACTCCTGAGACTTTATCAAGAGTAATTGTTGAAGCTCGGATGATGGGATGCTCTATAGTAACAAATAATTTAGTTGGCGCTACAAGCGAAGCTTGGTTTGATTTAAAGGGAGAAGAGCTTATAAATTATATGATTGATAAAAGAACGGAAATTTTGTCAACTATTAAATCATTGATATCAAAATCGTATGAAAAAGTAAAGTTTCCTTTAATTTCAATTATAACCACTTTTCATGAAGGTGAGCGGTTTTTAAGCAATTTTATGACGAACATAACGCAACAGACAATATTCAATAAATGTGAATTAATAATTGTTGATTCTGCGTCCAAAGGAAACGAGAAAAAAATCATAAATGATTTCTGTAAAAAATATGATAATATTGTTCATATTGAATTGGAAGATAACTTACCCCCAACACATTGTTTAAATATGGCCATTCGCCGTGCTAATGGAGAATATATAACTTTTGGTCTAATAGATGATGTAAAGAGGGAAGATTGTATTGAGTTGCTATATAACAATATTGTCGAAGACGAATCGGTAGATTTGGTATATGGAGATGTATTACAAACTGCAAAAGAGAATCAGTCTTTTGATAATGTTTCTGATGGAGATCTATTTGAGCACTCTAATTTTAATTTTTCTAAAGAAAATATGATAAAATGTTTACCCGGACCAATGCCCCTTTGGAGAAAAAGGTTGCATGAGAGGTGTGGCTTTTTTGATACTGAAAACTGCAATTATGCAGATGATTGGGAAATGTGGCTAAGAGCGGTAGATACTGGCTCCAAATTTAAGAAAATAAATGAAATTGTCGGACTATATTTGGTCGGCGGCAGATCACAGCAGAATGATTTAGAACAAAGACAAGAAGAAGCCAGAATATTTTATAAATATAAACATTTATTTGGTTTAAATTTTATGAAATTTAAGCCGTATTTTGATCAATTTTTAAGGACCAACTAATGGAAAAAAGAAAATATTTACCAACATTATCAGAGCTTATTGATAGATTATCAATTGCACAATTAAAAGAAGTTTTTATCCCTGAGCATAAAAATGAATATTCTCAAGAGATTGCCGATATATGTCATGACATTGACCTTTGCTTGGGTAGCGTCGAATCTGTTGATGCTGATGTGATAAGGGCGATTGTAGTTTTATCACAAATGAACCTACATATTTGGCACAATGAGTCAAACTATCGCAAAGGCATCAAAGATGGTAACAATTTAGAACTTACACATGGACTTAATGGCATTAGAAACACTGCAAAAAACAAGATTCAAGAAATAGTTGGTGGAAGAAAAGATTACAAAATTGACTGCCTAGCAGCAGACTTTAAAGATTGGGAGATCAGTTGGAATGGAAGCACCAAAGACATTTAAAAAATATTATAAATATTATTTATCTTTACATACAAATAAGTGGACTCGTAGGTTGCATGTGATGGGTCAATTTGCAACTATATTGTTCATTTGTGCAACTGTGTCATCTGGGGCTTGGCTTTTATTGCTTTTTGCTCCTTTTGTCGTTTACCCGTTTGCATGGTCAGGGCATTTCTTTTTTGAAAAAAACGAACCAGCAGCATTTAAAAATCCTTTGTGGGCAAAGGCAGCAGATTGGGTTATGTTAAAAGACTGGATTTTGGGGAGGGTAGAGAGATAATGAAAATTTTAATAACAGGTGGTGCAGGGTATATCGGGAGTGAATTGGTAAATCATTTTCTTATGGATGGTCATAAAGTATTGTGTTATGATAATTTAATGTATGATCACACTTCATTACTTAGATATACGAATAACAGAAATTTTGATTTTGTAAACGCAGATGTTAGAAATAGAAATATTTTAAACAAATATATGAGAGATGTTGACATAATTATACCTTTAGCTGCTTTGGTCGGGTTTCCACTTTGTGAAAAGGACAAAAGAGCAGCCAAAGAGATAAATTTTGAAGTGAATCAATGGATTGCAAAGAATAAATCTCAGGATCAATTAGTTATTTACCCTTGTACAAATTCGGGCTATGGCAATAGCGAAGATGTCTGCACAGAAGAATCACCCCTCAAGCCTATAAGTCTTTATGGTGTTACAAAGGTACAAGCAGAAGATGCCTATAAACAGGTTGAGAATCATGTTACCTTCAGGTTGGCAACAGTATTTGGCCCTTCCTCTAGAATGCGAACTGATCTTTTGGTAAATAATTTTGTTTTAAGGGCATTAAGAGATAAAATTCTCGTTTTGTATGAGTGCGAGTTTATGAGAAATTACCTTCATATACAGGATGTTTGCAGGGCTTTTAAATATGTTGTAGATAATTGGGACACATGTAAGAATGAAACTTACAATGTTGGCCATGATGAGATCAACATGAATAAATTACAATTGGCAATGAAAATAAAAGAACATATACCAATTGAAATTATTAAAGCCGAATTCAATTCGGACCCTGATGTGCGAGATTATGTTGTTAGTAGTCAAAAAATCTATGACAAAGGTTTTAAGTGCGTAAATAATTTGGATGTTGGCATTGAGCAATTAATTAGAGCGTATAAGATAATTGAATCTCCTTGGTATGCCAATTATTAATTTTTGAGAGTATGATATGGATGTATTATTTATAAATCCCGGGAATCCTGATGGGATATATCAAGATTTATCTAAAAACTTTTCCGCTATTGAGCCTCCAACATGGGCTCTATTGCTGGCTGAGTCGTGTAGGTCTGCTGGATTTAAAGTAGGCCTAATAGATGTCGCAGCAGAAGGGATTTCCAATGAAGTGGTAACAAAGAGAGTGTATTCATTGAATCCTAGATTAATATGTTTTGTTGTTTATGGGCAAAATGTAAATGCAGGCACTGTCAATATGAGTGGTGCAACTGTACTTTCAAATTATCTCAAAGGAGCAGGCGTTGAGGCCCCGATATCTTATATAGGATCTTATATACAAGCTGTGCCGGTTAGAGCACTAAAGGATGAAGCATCAATTGATTTTGGGTTTACTAATGAGGGGGTGTATGCATTAAGAAACCTTCTTTCTGAGAAAAAAATAGATATTAAGAAAATGGATCATATTAAGGGAGTTGTATGGAGAAAAAACGGTAAAATTATAATGAACACACCGGAGAAAGTGGTCCCCAATAACAGGATGGATATTGATTTACCCGGATATGCTTGGGACTTGCTCCCATATAAAGAGAGTCCGCTTGACTTATATAGATCTCCACTCTGGCATGCTGAATATGATCAGAACAAAAGATCTCCGTATGCTGCCATCCAAACTTCTTTGGGATGCCAATTTGCATGTGAATTTTGTATGATTAATATTATTAATCGAAATGATAATGAGGAAGTTGGTGTAGCTGGAAATTATAGCAATATGAGATTTTGGTCTCCTGAATTTATAATTAAAGAATTTGATAAATTAGTAGAGATGGGAGTCGAGACTATCAAAATAACAGATGAAATGTTTTTACTTAATAAAAAATATTATGTTCCATTATGCGAAATGCTTCGTGATAGGGGATACGGTGATAAACTGCGTATGTGGGCCTATTCTAGAATTGATACCATTAGAAGGCCTGAAGTTTTAAAGCTGGTAAGAGAAGCCGGGATTAAGTGGTTAGCACTTGGTATTGAAAGTGCTGATCGTAAAGTTCGATTGGAAGTCTCCAAAGGCAGATTCCAAGATGTTGCTATTAAGAAAGTTATTGAACAGGTTCATGATGCTGATATAGAAGTGATGGCAAATTATATTTTCGGCCTTCCCGGTGATTCTAAACAAAGCATGAAGGACACATTGGAGCTAAGTAAGGAATTATGCACTTTTGGGTGGAATGCTTATGCTGCGATGGCTCTTCCCGGGAGTCAATTATATAAAAACGCATTAAGGTCAGGCCAAGAACTACCGAATACTTATGAGGGTTTTTCTTTCCATGGGTATGAAACTGTGCCTCTTAGTAATGGGAATCTATCTGCTGCTGAAATATTACAATTTAGAGATAGTGCTTTTGACGAATACCACTCTTACGGACCATTTTTAGAAAGAATACAATCTAAATTTGGCAAAAAGGCAGTGAATAATATAGAAAATATGCTTAAAGTAAAACTTAAAAGAAGGATATTGGGTGATTAATATGTTGACAAAGGAAGAATTAATTAACTTTGAGAATGAAATAGCAGATTGTTTTAATTCTGCTATGATTAAGGCTCCCGTGCATTTATATCACGGCAATGAAGAGCAAATCATTGATGTGTTTAAAAAACACAAAATAGGACCAGACGACTGGGTTCTATGTTCTTGGCGAAGTCATTATCAATGTTTATTGAAAGGGGTTCCGAAAGATAAATTAAAAGAAGCAATTTTACAAGGCAGATCAATCTCTTTGGCCTTTAAGGATCATAGGATCTTATGTTCCGGCATCGTAACAGGTCAGTTATCAGTTTCAGTTGGAATTGCGTTGGATATTAAAAGGTCCGGCGGAACCAATAAGGTTTATTGTTTTATGGGCGAGATGACATCTGAGACTGGCGCTGCTCATGAATGTATTAAGTATTCCATAAATCACAATTTGCCGATTCACTTTATCATTGAAGATAACGGGAAATCTGTTTGCACTGATACTAGAAAAACTTGGGGCTCTGAGAAGCTAACTTATGAAGACATAAATAATGAATATGTGACATATTATAGATATAATTTAAACAAATACCCACACGCAGGTGCAGGTATTAGAGTACAATTTTAAGAGGGTATAATGGGAAAATATTTTGATGAATTATCAAGAGCAATGACATACTTAGGAGAGCAAGAAAACACTATCTTCATTGGCCAAGCAGTTGAATATAAAGGGACAGCCATGACCAATACTCTAAAACAAGTTCCTAGGCACAAATTATTAGAAATGCCGGTTAATGAAGAGATGCAAATGGGAATTACAAACGGTCTCGCAATTGCAGGCTCAATGCCAATTAGTATTTATCCTAGATGGAATTTTCTATTGTTGGCAATGAATCAGTTGGTTAATCATTTAGATAAATATAAGATTTATACTCATGGAGAATTTTCCCCAAAAGCGATTATAAGAACTGGCATTGGGTCAATAAGACCACTAAATCCCCAGATACAACATACGGGGGATTTTACGGAAGCAGTTAGTGCAATGCTTTCAACCGTTGAAGTGATACGGCTAGATGAACCAGAGGATATTTTCCCGGCTTATTATAAGGCATACAATAGAACAGATGGTAGAAGTACAATATTAGTAGAGTGGGGAGATTTTTATGGTGAAAAATAATATTAATGGAGATGCAAATGTATAAAATTAAAACTGTTTTTTGTGATATCGACGGCACCCTGATAAGGCATCATGGGTCTTTATCGGCACAGGTGAACAAAAAACCAGAAATTTTAAAAGGTGTGATAAAAAGACTTGACGAATGGGATAGAAAATGTTATAATATAATTCTTACTACTGGAAGAAAAGAAAGTCTTCGAAAAATAACAGAAGAACAACTTCACAGTTTAGGTATTGCATATGACCAACTGGTGATGGGAATTAGTGGTGGCCCAAGGGTTTTAATTAATGATCTTAAACCCCACCAGCCAGAAATGATTACTGCGGTAGCAATAAATTTAAATAGAAACGAGGGGTTAGAAGATGTCGAAATATAATAATATAAAAGATGTGTTTATAAAAAAAGCCTTAGAGGATTATAAGGATAAGATAGATGATAAGAAAGATAATGAATTGTCTTTGAGTTCTTATAAGGTTGATAAACCATGGGGATATGAATTGTGGCTGGAATTGAATGAGTTTTATGCTTATAAGCTTATTCATATGAAAAAAGGAAATCGATCTAGCTTGCAATGGCATGATTGAAAAGAACAAAATATTATTGGTTTATAACACTTGTGGGATTAAGAGGGATAACACTGATTGGTATATAGAATGCCTTGAGGGCTTTCTGAGACAGAAATTTGATGGCTTTCGGGTTGTATTATCTTCTTGCTTGAATAGTCCTAGGTGTTTTAAAACAATCGCCAAAAGGTTTGGTAATAGAATTTCTTATTGCTATCATCAAGAGCCACATACAGTTAATATCACCTTTAATAAAACTGTACAAGAGTGCGTAAAAGAATTCGGCGAATTTGAACAATATGTGTATGTAGATTCAGGCTGTCACTTTGGAGACAATCCTGATGTTTTGTCTATGGCTTATGAGAGTATGAAAAAGAACAATTATGGAATGCTTTCGTTGCAAGTAGATACAGATGAAGCACTTCAAGCAATTGATCCTACTTTAAAATATGAATCTAAAGAGATCCAAATTACTGGTGAGGATTTAATAATTCCTTTGGGAAAAGCATGCAATGGTCATGTAATCTTTCATTCTAATGAATTTCTTAAAAACTATAATAATAAAATATGGCCAGATGTTTTTGCAGCCTATTGTACTGAATCTACTTTTACTTTTCTTTGCTCTGCTATGGGTAAAAAATGGGCTATTTTAAAAGATTTAAAAATAGAACACCGAAAGGCTGTTGACGGGCCATCATCATCAGTTCCGCATATATCTGCAAAATATCGTAATCCGTGGAACAACCTTCTTTATGGCAGGAATGCTTTGGACTTTGTTCATGATAAGGATGCTAGTGACGCTGGGATGGGATATGAGGAGTGTAATAATGTTATGATGCACAATAAGGACGCTTATGATGAAAACGAACTGCCGCTAAACCCAGATAGTTTAAAGAAAAATATAAATAAATATTTCTTTTTAAATAAAGGCGATTTAGATTATAATAATATCAAATGTAGGTTTATAAAATGATAAGGAAAAAACTCTATGTCTATAAGGGGGCTAGACCCCATGTACATGATAATATGGAAATGTACATCAACACGGTTCCGTTAAGCAAAAGGGGTATCAAAGATCACTTTGAACTCGTAAAAAGCCCAGAACAAGCAGACTATTTTTATATGGGCCAAATACCTAATGAAAAATTTGGTTTTATAGGCCCTGATCATTTTCGCTATTTTAATGATCGCAAACAAAAGCACATATGTGATGTTGAGGGAGAAGGGGGTGTTCCTATTCCGCCTTGGCTTCATGATTGTATTATAACAACAATGGGCCCACTTAAGATTTATTCTGATTTAAATAAATTGTTTACCAGACCTACTTTTTCTCACTTGTTGTTGGATATTATAAAAAATAGAAAAGAAACTTTTGAGATACCAAATAAAAAATCTTTTGGCTTTCGAGGGTTTCTTAACCACAAAATTAGGGCTATGATGTTGCATGCTGTTCATAATTCTGATTTTAACAAAGAAGTACATATTAATAGAAAATGGGCTGGGCCCTCTTTAGTAGGGGGAAAAATACAATCAGAATATATTCAAACCATGAATGATAATTTAATTTCATTGTGCCCCAGAGGATCTGGCATAGACAGCGTAAGGTTGATTGAAAGCTGTTATTATACAAGAGTACCAGTTTTGATATCTGATCACGATTATTTGTTAGTAGGAGAAAACGACCAGTCCTTAGATTTTATATATCGTATTACTGGAAATAATTTGAACCCGGATCTCTTAAGGGAGCAATTGGCTTTGATTTACGAGACTCCTATTTCTGAGTTGAAAGAGAGGGCTCAAGCTGCCCGTGAGTATTTTGATACTACAATTCGTGAATATTTTGATGATCCAACTGCTTATTTTTTGAAATGGTTAGAAGATGAAAGTTAAAAATATATTAGAAAAAGGTACTAATATTTTCAACCCTCAAGCAAAGATCTTGTGTAATGTTGATAGAGCTATTGAGCATTTGGAGAATGGTACGACATCTCCTGTTTTGATAGAGGTGGACCCGTCTAATGCGTGTAACCATGCTTGTAGTTTTTGTTTGTCATCTTATATACATTTTGATAAATATAAAGGGACTGAGACATTTTCTAGAGCAATAATGCCAAGAGATATGCTAATGGGCTTATGCAAGGATTTTGTCGATATGGGGGTGAGAGCGGTAAACTGGACCGGCGGCGGTGAACCGACCCTGAATAAGCACCTTAAAGAAGCAATTCA
>CEUI01039945.1_pt1 | contig 10309 bp, 15 predicted proteins | sample 531411 | NCBI WGS metagenome assembly CEUI01 (sample SAMEA2622841, study PRJEB7988) | marine metagenome | isolation source: saline water (ENVO:00002010), including
CAAGGCAAAGCAATGTCTTGTGGAGCTATCTTGTTTAGCTTTGGCGTTGATGGTATGCGGTATATGGATCCCGACGCCACTGTTATGATTCATGATGTTAGCTCTATGGCTTGGGGAAAAGTGGAAGAAGTCAAAGTAAGCGCACAGGAAACTGAGAGACTTAATAATAAAGTTTACAAGATGATGGCCAAGAATTGCGGGCATCACGAAGATTATTTTCTTGACATTGTTCATGAAAAAGGCCACGCCGATTGGTTCCTGGACGCAAAAGAAGCAAAGCGCCATAAGCTGGCTAATAAGCTTAAAATACCCGAAATGAAGATTGATGTTAAAGTGGCGTTTGAGTTCAAGTAGTGTTAGCTACTTAGTGTATGAGCGCTTATCAACGACTTAGGTGGAAACGTGTGCTTAATGATTGTAAGCACGCTAAAGAAGAGTTAGAGCTTGTGGAAAGTCTTAACCGCGAGATATCTCCAGCATTCCAAGAATACTACGAGACTTTTCTATCCGATCATAATCTCGATCTAAACGAACTAAACAAAAAACATGCAGAACGCATACGTGAAGCTTATAACATACCGGAAGCCACTGAGATAGATGGGAACTTGCCGCTAGAAGACGATGGAACCTCTTTAATAGTCGATGTTGAAACGAGAGACAAAACTCAAGAGGAACAACTATCAGAAGATGATATTGTGTTGCATGGCATATTCTCAAAGTTGTTCAAAAAGATCGCACTTAAAGTGCATCCTGATAAGATAGACGCTTTAAAACATTCATACCATGAGCGCCGCCAAATGGAGCAAGATTTTCGAGAGGCAAACAAAGCACTAGAAAATAAAGAATATTTTATTCTCATAGAGATTGCGGAAAGGCTTGACATTGCGCTGCCGACCAATTATACTCAACAAATAAGATGGATGAACGAACAGCTAGATTTAGTAAACCGAGAACTTATGAAACAAAAATCAACATACAGCTATCTTTTTGCTGAAAAGAACACGAAGCAAGAAAAAGACTTGTTGATGCGCCAGTTTGTAAAACAATTATTTGATCTTAATTTATAAAAACCGTTGACAAATAAATCATAACTTGTTACACTTATAAAGTATCCAATAGGAGGGATAATGGCTGCAACAAATGAAGAGAGAAAGCGCTACGTCAAGGAATATATTCGTTCTTTGAAGGCGATCGAAGATTGTATTGAACCATACAAGGAGCAGAAGCGAGAGCTTCGTTCTGAGTTTCGTGAGAACGGATGGCTCAATACTGACGAGATCCGAGCTGCTGTGAAGGCATACCGTCTTTACAAGGGCAAGGTAAACATTGACGAGGTTGTTGAGAACTTCAACATGTTCTCGGGAGAGGAAGAATGATTATTGAGTTCACCAAGTCGCGAGACAACGCACACAGCCCACAGCGCGCAAACCCATCGGACGCCGGACTAGATGTGTTTTACTCTGAGTTGTCGCCGCAAGAGATTATTGTGGTACACCCTAACCAGAGCGCACTGGTGCCCACTGGCTTGCGCTTTGGCGTGCCTCACGGCTATATGCTGGAGGTAAAGAATCGCTCAAGCGTGGCAGCTAAGTTAAACTTGGTGGTTGGCGCTTGTGTGATTGACTCGGGCTATGATGGCGAAGTGTTTATCAATGTTCATAATGTTGGACGCGACACTCGCGTCATCACAGACGGCGACAAGATCGCGCAACTGGTCATGATGCCAGTCGTACATTTTCAGCCGCAAGAAAACACAGAGGGTACGCTATATGATTACCCCAAAACAATTAGCAATAGGGGCACAGGAGCCCTAGGGAGTACTGATGAGAGGAAATGACAAATATGATGTAAAGGAGACTAAGGAATCCCTGTACATGATTCGAAAATACTATAATGATACAGAGCTAGACCCATCTTTCCAGCGCCTAGGCGGCATGGACAACGGATCCGGCTGGTCTAAGAAGGACTCGGAAGGCTATATGGAGTCGCTTTTCGCCGGTTCGGTTTTTAACAAGGTGATGCTGGCAGATGTTGAGTCATGTCTGCGGCACGCTAAAGATGAGGGAGATCAAGAATCCGAAGATTATTTTCAAGATCTCTTTGACAAGGGGCGCAAATTTGTGAGTATTGACGGTAACAACACATCAAGTACGATTACTGCATATTTAGATAACAAGTTTCCTGTGTACATCGACGAAAACAAGCGAGGTAAGGGCTACCCTAAGAAGTACTTTAAAGACCTGGCTGAAAATGAGCAGGCTGACTTGCTTTATACTGAAAAGCTGACCTTGTATACTTTTAGGCGTATTGGAATTGTAGATATGTGTAAGGTTTTCCGTCGTGAAAATACCTCTACTCACTTAAATAAACAAGAATACCGACAAGCGCGCTGGTCGGAATTGGCGAAGTTTATCCGCGTACAGGCAAATACGACTGCCAATAGAAAGATTTTCACCAATCTAATGGCAATGTCAAGTGCTGATTTAGACAAGCGCAAGCACGAAGAGGCTGTTGCCAGAACTGTGCTTAAAATTCATACAGATTATGCGGGCGAAACTACCGCTAAATACCTTGATGACCTTTATGAAAAAGCCACATCGCTGGATACATCAGTAGAAAAACGCCTCATCAAGGCAATAAACATTATCGCAACTATTGCAGAGCCGATTAAGTTGACCAAGAAGTTTAGTTTGACTCCAGGCGTTATGCATGCACTTTTTGATTTGGTGGATTATATTTGCGAGCACCATAAAGATATAGAAATTTCAAACCCTAAGCAATTTTTTAATTGGTTTATTGTGCAAGATGCTGAATTTAAGGCAGTGTCGAATAAGGTCAGCGAGGAAGATAAAATTGCAAAGTCTTATCACTATTGGACTACGGTTCACGGTCAAGGTTCCCAATATAGAAAAACGAATCTCCTGTTTCAGAGTGCATTTTTGAAGGATTTTGATAAGTTGATTACTGAGAGAACTTTGAATAGAGTTAGGACGAGCAAAGATCTTTTTAGTACCAAGCAAAAATTAGAGCTTTATATGCGCCAGCAGGGCATTATGAGAGACGGCAAGAAGATGTCACTTATTGATTTGTATACGGGCGCCCTAGAGGCTGATCACGTTGTGTCTGTTAAAGATGGAGGCTCCACTACCATTTCAAATGGAGAGCTGATGACTAAAATTGCGAACCGTTCGAAGGGCAGCAACTCTAACGAACCATATTTCGATTTTCAAGGAACTCAACAATGAACAAAGAAACACAAAAGACAATGTTTAGCTCCAAGACAGGCGAGTGGGCAACCCCTCAAGAGTTTTTTGATAAACTTAACTGGCGATTCGGACCGTTTGATTTGGATCCGTGCGCTAACCCTCACAATACAAAGTGCGCTAACTTCTATACAGAAGCGGAAGATGGCCTATCGAAAGATTGGTCAGGGCATACAACATTTGTTAACCCTCCCTATGGAAGAGGTATTGACAAGTGGATTGAGAAAGGATATAATACTGCCAAGGATGGAGTTTCCAAGGTGGTTATGCTCATTCCAGCAAGAACTGACACAAAGTATTGGCACAGCTATGTGATGAAGGCCTCAGAGGTCTACTTCCTTAAGGGCCGGCTAAAGTTCGGCGATAGTGTAAACAGCGCCCCATTTCCATCAGCGGTTGTAGTATTTGGCAGCAGCAGCCAGCAGATTTTCGGAGCAATGAATCGATGAATCGCAAGCAGCGCCGCGCAATGGAGAAGAAAATGGGTAAAGAAAACTCGCAAAAACTTGCCGAAAAAATTTTCCAGTTCGACCAGTTGCCAGATAAGTGCTTGGCTTGTCTTAAAGATTTTGACAAGAAAAACAAAGAGATGGTTATGACTTGGAGTGTTGTCGTGCAGGATCAAGAAAATGTTAGGCTTTATTGTCCAGAATGTTGGGACATGGCATGTCACATTGTAGAAGAATTCAGAAGCAGGAAAGAACAATGAACGTTGAAAGAATAGACATTGTTACCTTGAGTAAGCTTTTGAGCGGCAAAGTCCAGCACCCTGTCACTTGTATTGTAAAATTTTACTCAAACACTTGCGGATATTGTCACGCCTTAGAGGTTCCTTATAGGGATATAGCTAGTCATTTCAAAGAAGTGTTGTTTTTCGCGATTAATTCGGAAGAAGTTCCCGAACATCTTCTTAATAAATTGGGAGTCAATGGAGTGCCCAGCTTTTTAGCGATACCTCGTACTCGCCCTGGGCGACAGCCTCGTCCTAAATTGTTGGAGGATCCTCGCCGTCCCCATCCCACTAATTTTTATTATATCGATGATATTAAAAGATTCATAGAACGTCACGCTAAAGTCACACGCAGAACAGCGGAAAAACAGTTAAGGAGAATGCTGAACAATGAAGATGAATAAAAAATTATATGATGCCACGTTGGCGCGCCTGAGAAGTAGGGCCCTGGAGGCTCTGGCCAACCTTGAGCTTAGTCTGGCAAATGCTGATTCAAGTGGGCCCCCGTTAAATGTTGATTGTATTACGCAGCACGCTGAAGATTTGGCGCGCCTTGAAGGAGCGATAATCACTTTGCAGCAATATTTTTCCACGAATCAGCCGGCCCAGCCCCCGTCGCCCCCGCCGGCTCCTCTGCCGGCACCAGAAGCAGTTGCTAAAGTTGCCGCAGAGCCTCCGAAAAAAATCACCGAAGAGATGTCGCCAAGTTATCGAAAGTCTATTGAGGCAGAAAAAAAGCGCCAAAAAGCGGAAGCAGAGCGCATCAAGAAAGAGGCTAAGAACTCTAAGTCTTCCAAAGGCAAGAAGTGATGCATCGAACTTATTCTTATGATGATGTTTTGCTGATGCCGCAATATTCCGATATTCGCTCCCGCAGCGAGATTGACATCTCGACCGATTTGGGCAAGGGCGTAAGGCTTCAGTTACCCATCTTTGCTTCCCCGATGGACACAATATCTGAAGGGGCAATGGGAAGTGCTTTAGCTAAAGTAGGGGCAATTGCAATTATTCATCGCTACAACACCATTCAAGAGCAGATGAGAGAAGTCAACAGAGTGGAATCACCAAACATTGTTGGGGCTGCTATCGGCATCTCTGGTGACTATTTGGAGCGAGCTAGTGCCGTCGTAGATTATGGCGCCGACTTTCTTTGCGTCGATGTTGCGCATGGCCATCACATTATGATGAAAGAAGCGCTGCATGAGCTTAGAAAGTTGTTTGGTGACGATTACCACATTATGGCTGGAAACGTTGCCACTCGCCAAGGTATTAATGACCTTGCAGACTGGGGAGCAGACTCTGTGAGATGCAACATTGGGGGCGGCTCTATTTGTTCTACGCGCATTCAAACAGGTCATGGTCTCCCTGGATGGCAGACGATTGTGGAATGCTCGATGACCGATAGAGACGTTAAAGTTATTGCCGATGGCGGAATCAAAAACTCTGGCGACATTGTTAAGGCTCTAGCTGCAGGGGCAGACGCCGTGATGGTGGGGTCTTTGCTCGCAGGAACCACAGAGACACCTGGAGAAATGTTTATGGATTCTCATGGCGCGCGCTGGAAAACCTATAGAGGAATGGCCTCTAAAGAGGCGCAAGTTGAATGGCGTGGAAAGTATTCATCTTTTGAAGGTGTCGCAACACGCGTTCCTCACCGAGGCTCAGTTCGTGAAATACTTGAGGACTTAGAAAAAGGCATCCGTTCTGGCTTCTCATACACGGGCGCCCGCAATCTGCGCGAGCTACAAGCTAAGGCGCAGTTTGTCGAACAAACAACGTCAGGCTTATCCGAGAGCCGCACCCACATCAATACGAGGAGTTGGTAATGTCCGATGACGTAGCCAATCCTCATTTGGACAAGAAGGTTGCGTTTGTTGAGAACACGCACCAGCACGCTAAACTTATCTTAAAGTTGCGTCACGATGGTGTTACCCAGTCAAAGTTCTTTCGCGCTATTATCGCTGGCTATCTTGATGGCGATGAGCGCATACAAAGTTATATTGACGATATGAAGCCGCAGAACAAGAAGAAGAAAGCAAAATCAAAACAGTTGAGAGACAAAGGAAAGCAGAAAATGGAAGATTTTGGATTGAACGAAGGTGAGATAGAAAACATATTTGACCTCATCGAAGAGGAGCACCCAGGGTTATGAAAAATTTTGATGGATTACGCTCTTGCTCTAGAAAGTGCATTAAGAAGAAAAAACAATGCAAGGATACTTCTTGTAGGCTATGGCAAGATTTTCCATCCGATTTTAATTGCACACTAATATCTGTCCATGAAAATGGACCAATGACCCTTAGAGCAATCGCTGATACGGAGAAACTGTCTTTTGCGCGCATAAAACAAATTGAGAGCGCTGCTTTAAAAAAACTTAAATCATTAAATTTAATTGGCTGTTTTCGATTTTGAGTGCTATTATGAAAAAAAGTTACTATTTATTTTTGAAGTTTTGTCATTAAACAAGGAGATTTAACAATGGCCCGTAAGAAACTATTAACAGAAGGCGAGATTCGCCAATTTATGAAACTCGCAAATCTGCGTCCTGCCGGCCAGAGGCGCCTTAGCGAAATGTACGATGTGCCTGGCGCGCGAGACGAAGACGAAGAGCTTCGCGATGAGCTTGGTGCTACCGAGGATGAGCTTGGAGATGAGGATGCTTTAGCTGACGAAGAGGGCGCCGAGCTTGACGACATGGCTATGGATGATGCCCCCGGCGGCGATATGGTCTCCATGGATGATTTTATGTCTGCTCTTGAGCGTGCCATCGAAGAAGTCACAGGTGAGGAGGCAGATGTTTCCGAAGAGCCTGGCGATGAAGAGATAGAAATGGACATGGAAGTGGGCCCCGAAGGCGATGAAATAGAGATGGATGTCGAGGAGGATCCTATGATGGAGGCGCGCAAGGGCCATGGCGGCGGCGCCCGCAGCGAAGACCCAGAAAAGAATAAGCCCGGCAAGTTTGGTAAGCCCGATGAAGAGAAGCCTGACAAATATGCTGGTGGCGAAGGCGCCGCTCCCGAAGAAGAGCCAGTTCGCAGAGGTCGCAAGTCTGCTGGTCATCGTCCTGACAAGCAGAATGAAGGCATGGCAGATGCAGCGCCCGCTCCCCATCGCTCCCCACGTATGCAGCGCAGACGCCGTGACGATGATGATGATGGTCCCGTTGGAGACATTATGACTGGTGATGATTCCGAGATGCTGTCGGCAACTGAGTATGATCCATCCGAGGAGATCCCTCGCGCTCAACGTGGCGCTAAAGGTCGCTATCGTCGTGATGAGTCGATTGATGATGTTGTCAATGAGGTCGCTAAGCGTGTTGCTGTGCGATTACAGAATGAAAACCGCAAGGAACAGATGGTAGATCAGCTTGCTGAGCGCATTATGAAAAGACTCACAAAGTGACTTGACAAAGTATTTTGTATGTGATACATTAACCACTGGGGAAACTCAGTGGTTAATTTTTTTGGAGTAATTAAGATGGGCCCATGGTGGATTTATCTGTTGGTTTTTATATTTGGGTATTTTACTCATAAGACGTTTTATTTCTTTCGTTCATTGAAAATCAGTATTGGACTAATACGCGTGTCGCAACTAATTAGTCTTGCAGTGTTGGCAAAATCAATTGAAAACCTTTACTATTCCCATACGACAAAAATGAGACAAATGAGAGATAATAACGAAAGCGCTGCGCGCATGAATGAGGCGCGCCGCCTATTTAATAACGAGATATCGGAATACAAAAACAAAGCCATTCAAGAAATGATAGACTTACATCCCGCATTTTACGATCCAATTGTTGATTTTGATGATTGGAAATCTGCAATGTCTTTTTTAGAAGAAAATAAAAAATACATTTTTGAATTTTTAAACCAGGATAAAAATGATAAAAAAACTCCTTGATAAACTTAGCTCTGATGAGCAAAAAATTGTCCTTCTAGACCCGGCAGCTTTAGGAGGCTCCGGCGCGCAAGAGCCTGATCTTAGAATAATTGGCATGTTTTGCGATGTACATGAAGAAAAAGTAGCTGAGATAATACATGCCATGCTTTATCTTAATGAAATGAACAGGCTTCAAAAGAAGCCGGAACTTAAAAGGCCAATCGAGTTTTACCTATCAACATATGGCGGCAGCGCAGATGACATGTTTGCCCTTTATGATGTAATGAGGACGGTGCGGCAAGAAACAGAGATTCACACTTTAGGATTAGGCAAAGTTATGTCTGCCGGCGTGCTGTTGCTAGCCGGCGGCACAAAAGGCAAACGCCGCATTGCGAAGAACTGTCGCGTCATGATCCACTCGGTCGCAGCAGGAAATGCTGGTGCCCTGCACGATTTAACGAATGAACTGGAGGCAATCCAAGACCTGCAGGATATGTACACAACCTGTTTGGCCGCAGAGACAAACATGACAGAAGGCGACATAAAAGATATGCTTAATCGCAACGTTAATGTCTATTTATCTGCGGTAGAGGCGGTTAAACTTGGGATTGCGGATATTATTATTTAGGAAAAACAGATGGCAGATTTAAAAGATATATTGAGAGAGGAATACGTCAAGCAAATCAACAGCCTTGATCTGAAAACACTTCTTGAGATCGTTGAAGACGTTATGTCTCAACCGTTAACAGTGGCTAATGAAGAAGTTGTGAATCCTGCTACTCTCCAAGGAAAAGATGACACAGCCGCTCTTGAAATGATATTAAAAATGATTCCAGACATTGAAGTATCTGAAATCGGCTGGTCAGATGTAAAAACACCGGAGAACCAAGCAGAGATTAAAGGACCGCAACGCCAACTGCTTGAGGGATATTTGTCCAACATTCAAGGTAATGATTTCGCACAGCGAATTGATAGTGTTTCAAAATTTTACGATAAAGGGTCTTTGATGATTTCAGAGCAAGCGGGAGAGGACAGAACAAAGCGCATCGTACAAGCCATTTCGTATCTTGTGTTTTATAAAACACTAACAAAAGTAATTACAAATTTTAATGCCTCATCAGCAGGTTTTAGTTTTGAGTCTTTTCTAGCTGCGTTGGTAGATGGATACCAGATACCTGCCAATACAGGAACAATCGCGGATTATATTGATAGAGCTAGTGGTCAAGAAATCCCCGTCAGCTTAAAATTATATCGCGAAGGCGGCTTAGAAGTTGGCGGTAGCTACACTGATCTTGTTAATGATCTCGTTAAGCCTAAATATCCTAATTCTATTAACGGCGGGATGAGATACGTTGTCTGTACTAAACAATTGGCTGGCGAGGACCTAGAACAAGAAGGGAAAATTGATTTTTACCAGTTTGATTTCAATCTTGAAAATGTTTTTGATATTTTGGTAAATTCTAAGGATAAATCTCAGAAATGTATCATGCTGCCGAGAGAAATTGTCAGTGCTCTTTTGGGGGGCCAACAATCAGGTGTTGATATAAACAAGTCACTTCCAGGGCAGCAAAATCTCCCTAGTGATGAAGAGCTTGAAAAGGTTTTTATTAGCGCACTCGACCAATTAATTCAGGCTAATGAAATAGTATTGTCCCAACAGCAAGGCGAAGCGCTTAAGCAAGCATTAGATTATGCTAAGAAAGATAATATTTTTCGTGATTACATTGCAAAGAAAGGTGACGAGGTACGCAACCTGGGAATTGTTCGCGGTAGGTCATTAATAGACAGAGAATTTGTTAAAAAACTTTTACAAGACTTTGATTGGTATGGTGGATTAAAAACAGCAAGCGGAAGGTCAGCTCGGCAAACATTACTAAATGCAATTGTAAAAGCGAACGGCGTAATCATCGATCGCCTTAAGCAATCTAGACTATCTGACGAGCGTAAAGCTGAAATTTCTAGAATGGTTAAAGATGGTGAATTTTTAGATCCACAAGAATCAGCCCGCCAATATAAAATGTTAGGACGCGAACAGAAAAAAATTGCTCTTAAAAATAGCTGGGGATATTTATCAACCGGCCACTTCTCGTTAAATCAGAAGCAAGCAACTGCCGAAGGGGCCCCAACAAATACTAAATTTATTGGCTCAATCATGATCGGGCGCGCGCTAGTCGGCAATGTTGTAAATAGCATTAGAGATATTCTTAATGAAGAAGTGGCCGAGATTTTTCAATCCCTTAAGATCTTATCCGATAGTCTTAATACTTTCTTTGCCGGCGGCCTAGAGGATGATGGCTTAGCAAAAGCCGCAACTGATAACGCACAGAATATCAGCTCAAAAGAAATCTTAAATCCAAACAAATAGCCTTGACAAAAAATGATTCAGGGATTATAATATAAATCTAACCATATGAGGGACTAATGAGCAGAGCTT
>CEUI01039174.1_pt1 | contig 10308 bp, 10 predicted proteins | sample 531411 | NCBI WGS metagenome assembly CEUI01 (sample SAMEA2622841, study PRJEB7988) | marine metagenome | isolation source: saline water (ENVO:00002010), including
GTTCCAGCACTAATGCAACCGCACATGAACGCTGTCATGGGCTGATTACTAAAGCTAAATAGTTCCGTATAAGGACTTATGCCCCATAGAAAGACGCCGACCCAAAATCCCATGCACAAATGGCAATGAAATAGGCGACCGAAGCCACCCATCGATTTGCAGGGTGGCCGGATCTTATTAAAAATGTGTCCGTGTATAATAATAAATGTCATGCCGTAAGCGGCAAGCACAAAATGTAGTAATTCCATATGTTCTAATAACGATTGCGGAGCGGATAGTAATAGTAACCCGGTCGCATCGAGCCTTTCTGAGCGTGTTGCGGCACTTCGCCGTATTCGGTAGAATTTCGATCGTCGGGGTGGGTATACATATCTTCGAGTTCTCTCTCGTAGTCGTCAGCAACCCTCTCATGATCAGCTTCGTAGCTGAGGAATTCGGCGATGATGTAGACAGCTGCCTGCATAGAGTTTACGTCTTCGTTCTCAAAGATGTCTGCTTCCAGAGATCGAAAGACAATGCCGCCCTGAATGCTGGCGCGGTCGATAACTCCCTTGTCAGCCATAAGTTCTAAAAGTCGATTCTGATAATCGTATACATCTTCTGTGGATGTTGTTTTCGGGAAAGTAACAACCTTCATCTCGGAAGGCTGTATGGCAATATCAATTTTCTGATGGTCCATAATCAGTAGGGACCCATCTAGGGCGCGGCGAGCATTAAGTTCAACAGTAGCATCGGGGGCAGAGCCAATCTTAATTGTGATCATGGGATGTTAACTCCACTGCTAATTCTTGCGCTTGAAGTACCTTGTTGAGATCGGTATCAGTAAACTCTCGTTTACGGAATCCGTCTAAATATTCTACGACGCCACTAATCTTTTCTGTTATGACCTCTTCTTTGTTGTTGGCTGCCTCTGTGAGTGTTGTTTTAAGGCGAGCTAGCTCGGTGTTTAGGTAGAGGCGCAGTTCAAAACCTTCGTCTGCAAAACTCGTGATATAACGATTGAGTAGAGCTTGCTGCTCTTGAAGGAGATCTCCGTATTTTTCATTGAACTTCTTAATAAAAGATTTATATGCCAATGTGTCGAGGGGCTTCATTTCTTTGGTTTCTACAATTTTCTGCTTCATGCTCATCTCATCGATTAACGCTTGTTCAAAAAGGACCCTTTTCTTTACCGTAGTCTTGGTGCTAAAAATTGAATTTACTGATGCTAGTGCTTTAAAGTTCGGAACAAAGTTCGACCATACTTCCTGTCCGAGACCCTTGTTAATTGCTGCGATAAGTCTTGACTGCGCATCAAAAATAGCGCTCTCCTCTAAAGAGCTGTGCGCTTTCTTGGTTTCCACTACCAAGCGCTCAGCAATGGTAGATTTTACATTGCGAGTATCAAGTAAGGTCTTGTAAAGCCTCAACTCTTCGGCAAGAATCTGTCCCTGAGAAAAAAATTCCTTCAGAACTGAGATCACCTTGTTCTTTCGTGGAGTGTCCTTGTCGACTATTGCTTTGGTCAGCTCACGAGTTAGAGCTTCATAAATAAATGCTGTGTTGCGCTTCTTATTATGTTTCATCTTTGTCGGCCTCTTTTTTCTCCAGTTGTTCTATAAGTTTGCGAACTTTAAAAGTATTTTCTATTAACCGGGTCTCACTATTAGTATAAATAGATTCATTTCGTTGTTTCGTTCCAAATGTGATATCTGAAATGCTTCCTTGCGGGGTTTTAGAGCGATTGCTTCGTCCTCGATGTGCCTCTCCACCAACGGCCAAATTCCGGAAGTGGCGGCGCGTAGCACCGGTAGTTTCGCGACCATCAGAAGCCACTGGCTTGTACGTACTCTTCTCATACATGCGCACTTCATCTCCCTCATACATGTCTTCGCGGCGACCGGGAGTTGCGAGCAGGGCAGAGTCTTCGCCGGCATCAGCGCCACCTTCCTCTCCGCCGAGATCCAAGTCACCTCCGAGATCATCTCCCAGGTCATCACCTAAGTTGCCGCCGAGGTCATCGCCACCACCCAGGTCATCACCTAAGCCGGCTCCCATATCGCCACCGAGAGCTTCTTCGGCACCTTGTTCGGTGACCGCTTCCAGCTGTTGCTGCCATTTACGATCATAGAAAGTCTCGCGCTGATTACGCAGGAATTCATCATCCGAAAGTCCCAAGATATTGTGAGCAACCCAACGCTTGCTATAAGTTCCTTCCGGAACAGAAGTGGCAGTTTCAAACTTGGTTCTCATGTATTCGAGCTGCTGAAGTTCTGCCAAGCGTGATGGGTTGTTTAGAGAGAGATCAAAACTCAAGAGATCTTCTCCGCGGAAGCCCAGCGTATACAAGTGAACTACTGCGATCTTTTCTAACTCTGTGACGATAGACCTTTGGAGGCGCTGAATCGTGCGGGCAAATCGAATGTCCTTTTGAGCCAGTGTCGTCTTGTCTTCATCGGCACCCTCAAGATTTGTCAAATAGGACTGAGGAATTTTGATAGCGGCAAATAGCTTGTCGCGCATGTACTTCACATCATCGATGTCATTGAGAGAACTCGCGCCGGCAAGCGATTTAATATCTGAACCGACTCCTCCGCGCATTGGAATGAAATAGTCTTCCTCTAAAGATAGTGGATTATAGCGCAGGTCAACTCGCCCAGTGGTAGCATCTACAAGCTGGTTTCGCTTCATCTCCGTTTTAACCTTCTCCATATACTGCGGCACATCCTGAGGAGGAATGTTGCCTACATCAATCTGGAAGATGCGGCGCTCTGGAGCCCGGACAACACGGTATGCGATCATGGCATCCTCAAGAAGCACAAGCTGTCGCCAAATTCGGCGACCGGGGTCGAGGACCGACGTTCCATAAGGAGCGTGACGGTCATTACCCAAAATGCGGAAGTGTGCGACCTGCCAGTTCTCAAACGTCATGCCGGCGCCATTCCACTGATACTGAACATAGTTGGGGTTTGTGGAGTCCTGACCCTCTAATCTCTCGACTTCGTTATTGGGCAAACCAATAATTGAGGTAACACCCATCTGCTCGTCAATGTCTAAGTATAAAAAGAAATCTCCGTACTTGCACATTGACCGCGCCCAACCAAAGGCGTTGAACTCAATGTTTAGGACATCATAAAACAAAGATTCTAGGATTGTTTTGATTTCGAGATTCATGCATGAAACTTTTAACAGCTGATCATACTCATTAGACGTTGTCATTTCATCAGCATAAATATCTAATGCGGAAGCCAACTCTGGCATGTATTCCATCTGCTCAAAATCAATATATCTTTCGGCTCGGTTCTGGTTTCTAAAGGCTGCCGACGTAAACAAGTTATAGTTCTGCGACATGTTGTTGTCGGCGCGCTTGAACTCTTGCCCACTCATAGAGCGGAAACGATATCGGTACTTATCTAGGTCGCCGCGGCGCTCCTGTCGCGCAATCTGAGCGCGATAGTTTACTATAGGTCCTGATAAAAAGCGGGTTAAGCGCTTGAATAATGGAGACGCTGGGTTACGGGTATTCTTACTGTTGGCGGCCATATCTTCTTTATCCCTTAATCAGAGAGAAGTACTGCTGGTTAAATTTCTCTGCCTCTGATTGTCTGTGTGTTTCTTTTGTCATTTTATGATTTCTCATTCCTGATACTGTTGTGGAGATCTGTGTTTTTGAAGTAGATATCGCCGACAGCATCTGCTTGTCGTATTCTAAACTTTTTTGACTTTCCACAATCACTGTATCTCTCACCCAACATCCGATGGCAAATGACATAACCAAATCGTCATTATAGCTCCTCATCGCCTGCGGTCGTCCAGCTTGCCAAATAAATGTTTTCATTTCAGAAAGCAAACGATTAGAGTTAATCTTAATTAGTTTGTTTCTCATAAACTCTTCCATCTTCGCCACAATCAAAGGTCGCGTTTTGGAAGACGTAGTAAATCCTGGTATAACATTCGATTGCCATTGAGCGGTTACAGGGTCAACGTATTGATGATCTCCCTTAGTTGAGTGGTATAGGTTAGGATACCCTTTATCGAGAAGCTTTTTAAGTACTGCATATCCTATATTGTTGTTTTCTATCACTAACATAGGGTTGCCATATTCTGCGGCTACATTGTAGAGAATGTCAGCAAAATCGTCGGGTGTGGGCTTACCTACATATTCGGCTACCACTTCCATGCTTTCTAGCTCAAAAATATGAAACGCGCTATTATCTTTTCCATCGCCCCGCGCAACATCCGCTACTATAAGGTGTGGCTTTTCGGAATTGTGTTTTTTCCAAATCCAATAATTACGATCGAATCCAGTACGATACTCTGGGGCAATTGCCCGCTCTAGATACCACTGGATGTCATCCGGGTGTATGACCGTCTCTCCTGAGACGTTAAAGTTACACTCAAGCTCCTGCGCAATCTGGCGTTTGGACATATTCCTGGTTTCTTTTTGAAACCATTTCTTGTCTCGGTCCGGATGCACATCCCACATAAGAGTGGTCATGTGGAAGTCGTTGGTTCCAGCTTCTGCTTCAACGCAGTTTTGATGGAACCAGTTACCCACGCCATTCGGAGTAGACAGGGCAATGCACCGACCACCGGTCGACAAAGTAGGATAAAGAGCTGTCCACAACTCTGAAAGTTTTTCAACGTGCGCTGCCTCATCGATGATTAATAAAGATAAGGCTTCCGAACGTCCAGCGTCTCCAGAAGTTGAGGATCCCTTGATCTGGGATCCATTTCCTAATTCAAAGGATGTGCGGTTATCCACTGTAATTACAGAAATCTGCATCCAGTCGGGAAGGTTTTTAATTATTGCTTTTACTTTTTTAACTAAGTTAGTAGCAGTCTGTAGTTTGGTGGCAACAACAAGAATGTTCTTGTCCCGGTGGAAGAGCATCATCCAGGCTACATACGCGGCTGTAATTGTTGAAATTCCAAGTTGGCGCGCCTTAAGAATTATATTAAAGCGATAATCATTAAAATCTTTCAGAAGATCATTCTGATAGTCGTACGCCTTGAATGGAATGAGTCCCCTTTGGGGGTGTGAGATTCGGCAATAGTTAGTCGTAAAGTATACAGGGTCTTTTCCGGCTTTAACAATTTCCTTTAAAATCTCTTTCTTTGTTAGGGCGCTCCCCATAGCATTTGTTTAGCCTTTGCGAGTGTCGTTGGATGGACGCTTGTTTCGTGGACTTAGCGCTAGCCAGTTTTTAACAGCTGCATCGAGACGCTCCTTATCGGTCCCCGGATTAACTTCTCCAACATCCGTCAATCCGCCAATTCGATAATCACACTGCGCCTGGCAATCCGTGCGGTAATTCGACATGCGCTGCACGAGAATTCGAGGCTCACCTTCTTTTGTGAGGGTCAGAGTGTCTCCCGTAATTGTCTTATATTCTTTCTTCAAGAATTTGACGATCTCGGCAATCTGTCCGGCGATCTCATCTTCAAAGCCGTTGTTCTTAACGTCCTTGATACGAACCTCTGCTTGATACTTGACTCGCAGAATTGGTCCGTGAAAAGATACCTTAAAACCATCCATTACGCGACGATCATTGATGTAGTGCCCGTCTTCGCGAGCTAATCCTACCTTGCGAGCTACTCCGTCTGCTTGTAACTCTTCTTCGTGTGCGCCGTCGTAAGCGTTTGCTGCCGCCTGATTGATGCCTTTAATAATTTCGTATACTGTCGCCATGTTATTTTTCCTCGTTGGGTCGCCAACCGCTTGCCCATCTTTCCTCTCGCCCTTCCACGAATCGTACATAACACCCGAAGCATGCTTCGAACTTATTCATATACAAATCGTCTTTAGAACGAAAAGAATATTTGCGACAAACAGGACAAGTCCTATTGTGGTCTCTAGTAAGTAGTTTTTTGTTTATTAAAAATCCGTCTTCTTCTACTTTGTCCTGGGTCTCTGCTAATTTAGCAAACTTCTTCGTCTCTTCTTGAGATTGGACAAGGTAATCCTGTTCCTTTTCTTCATTCCAAAAGCGCTTAGGGTTATTGATTGCTTCTTCGCCATATTTCTGAGATATGGCTTTTTCTAAATTTGCAAGATAATCCTGGTCTACTGTCACTGCACTATCTCCGTCGACAGGGCAAAAATCCCCAGGGACGTTAACGTTCCAATACCGAACCCTAAAGCAACGAGCCACGGTCCGTCGGCTGGTTTCTGTTTCATTACCAAATCTTGCAGCCTATCATTTTCAACTGTCTTAAGGATCATCATTGACTCATATTTATCGGTCCACGCTTGAATTTCAATTGTCTTAAAGCTTAACTGCAACTCGTAATCTTCCCTCTGGAGCCTCAGTTCATACTCCACGCGGAGGTCGCACTCTGCATCTTCAAACTTCTTGTCTATTGTCATTTTCGCAGCTGCGTCCAACGATAATAGAACCCCATCAAATGGCACCATATCTCCCGCCTCTACTGGAATTACCGTATAATCAGGGAAGTCAACTTCATCTGTTTCGCCGGCGATTAGAGTGGTCGGGAAGATTAAGAATGCTATTAAATAAAATGTTACTAACTTATTAACCATTCTCTATTCCAAAAGCTTCAGCTAACTCTTTGGCTAGCTTCTCTGGATCATTATAACCTTCATCCACAATTCTTTTAAGTTCTGCTTCTTTTTCTTTATCTAAGCTTTCACCCTTTTTCTCTAGCTCATCTTTTATTTCTTTTTTTCTTTTGAGGTGCTCTTGCAAACGCAAATTCTTTTCCGTAATCTCGGTGTTGTGGATGTGCGCTAGAGTTTCCATTTCCTGGTCGTGTGCGTCTCTCTTAGTTTCCAAAAGTTCCACCAATGCTGCCACATACGCCCCGTTTCGTGTCAGAGCCCATAGCAGCAACACTATGATGAAACCCAAACCAAATACGATGGCCCACCAAAACTTCTTAGCCCATAGCCATGTTTTCTTTGCTATTGTCTTTAATTTAATAAGCGTCATTGCTTGTATCCTTTGAGGCGAGCCACAGTATCTACGACCGTTTGTCCCCCAATGTATACACAGGTAATAATAACCCAATCTCCCGATGCCAAATCAGCAAAAAGGAGCAATCCTGTTGCAGTGCCCCATGCCATCAACTTTCTGGAGATAAGCTTGTTGAGCGCCCTATCTATAACATGTCTCATAATTCCCGCCTTTCTCAATAATTAGCTTAGGATTCAAAGTATGTCAAAGCAGCTTAAATTTAAACTTAAAAAAACTTTAAAAAACGCTGAGTTTGTTCATGCCGATTTAGAGTATCATGAAGAATTAAATGATGAAGCCAAAAAACTTTTCGCTGAAGAAGTTAACTCCGTTCTAAACTCGTTGCCTCCCAAAGAACGAAAACGACTAAAGAAAATCATGGAGGAGAAAGCTAAAAAAGATTTAGAAAATCTAAGACGCTCTGAGGAGCGGCGGATGCAAAAAGAATTGCTGGAAGAAGAACCAAAGCCTGGGGATCTGGTCACAACTGACCACACAGTCGAGGAAGAGCCCGAGGAAACCGTATCCGAAGACATTTCCAATAAGTCCGGACTTTTGAAGAAGCTGTTTCATAAAATTGCAGAGTTAACCCATCCCGACAAAATTAATGTTAATGAAACTTCTCCGGAAGAGGCAAAGCGTCGAGAATCTATTTTTAAGAAAGCAATGCAGGCTTATGATCAACTAAACTGGTACGTTTTATACACCATCGCACTCGATTTGGATCTTGACATTGAGGACCCCACCGATGAGCAAGTAGAATGGATTGAAGAAGACATTCGAGCTACGCTCTCGGCTATAGCTCAAATTAGTGCGACCATTCCTTGGAGTTGGTATGTTGGCAACCCTATGACTAAACAATTAGCCATAAAGGCTTATTTCAGTCAAGTCTATGGTTATAACTTAGGTTCCCAGTAGTTATTGTTTTACTTGGGCAAAGCCCTTAACTTTATCAATCGTGATTTCCATATCTACCATGTCTTTCAGCGAATCTAAATGAGAAATGAGGATCACAGTCTTAAAATACATCTTTATCAACTGGAGCATTCGAATGAAGCCTTCCATGTTTTCTTCATCCAGGGCGGTTCCGGGCTCATCAAGAATAAAGATGTTTCCTTTTGGCAATGAAGAAATGGAAAGAAGCGCCAAACGTATGCCCATTGACGCCACAGTTTTTTCGGCGCCAGAGCCCATCTCAATCGGGCGCGGTTCGTGCTTAGGGTGCTTCAAGAGAACATCCAACTTTCGCCCATCTTCCTGAAAGAAAACTTCAAAGTCAACAATGTTAGATAGAACCTTGGCAATCTCCGCATTGATGACCGGAAGTCGCTTCTTAATAATATCGTAAGCAATTCCATTCGAATGAGTACAGCGCATGAATAAATCGTAAGCAGCATACTCTGCCTCAATCTCCTTCATTTCTCGCTCTTTTTCCTTAAGGTCCACAACCTTTTGTTCCAAGGAGCCTATCTGTCGGTGATGTTGATTTATCATCTCCTCTACCGTTATGATAGTTTCTTTAGTTTTTGCGATCTTCTGGGCAACTTTATTCTTTGTGTTGAGAAGCTTTTCAATGTTCTGAATCAACTCTTTCTTTTCTTCATAGAGAGATACTTTTTCGCCAATACGCAAGAGTTCACCTTTTAGGGTCTTAATCTTTCCATACTGTACCTCAATAGAAACTTTGTTATCTCGCTTCTCAATCTCAATATTGTTCTTCTGAACGATAGTATCGTTGTACTTGTTGATCAGTGACATCATTTCAGCCGAGTTGACTGTTTCTGTCTTTGTCTTGTATCTCTTAGCATCCTCTATTTCAGTAATAATATCAATCTCTAAGGATGGAAGCTCCACTGCCGCAGTGTGAGCATCTTTAATAAATTGGCACCTGGGGAACTGATTTCCGCAGGGCACCTCGTCTAATAACGTAATCTTCTTACTCAGTGCTTTGTAATCATTGTCCATGAGGCGCGCGCGATGAACAGTTTCATCATATTTTTTCTTAAACTCATCATACTCGCGCTTTTGCGACAACAACTCTTCTATATCTATGGTAGTAAGAAAATCATCATACTCTTTCAGCTTACTATCAAACTCCTCATTTTCTTGCTTAAGTTCTATAATATTGGTGTGAGCAGCTTCAATTTTATTTTCCAGACCGGTTCGGGTCTCTAATAATTTCTTAATGTCAAGTCGCTCTGCAGGCATCGAATCAATCTGAGTCGTGAGTTCGGCATATTGTGCCTCAGAATCAGATAGCTCTTGCCTCATTTGGTCGCAGCTGGTGACCTCTTTTTCTAGGGCTTCTGTCGCCTCATCCCTTTGCACTTCAGCAACAGCAATATCGATCTTGTAATCTACTTCTCCAATGCGGCGTAATACCCCCTTTAGGTCTGCAGAGTCCTCTTTAGCAAGATTAAACTTTTTCTCAAAGATATCTAAATCCAAGAACTTAGCTAAAATTTCTTTCCTTCGCGTCGAACCTTCTTTAATGAACGATAAACTATCCAGCTGGCTAGCCATGGAGGTAAGCAAAAAGTCTTCCACTGTGCCAAACCGCTTACGAATATGTGCGTCTGTCTCGTTGCGTGTTGTCCCATTAAGACTAGCCTCACCATCCGACAAGGGGTCAGATCCTGAGAAGTCCAGGAACGTGCGGGCTTCATTGGTAACTTCACCCTTAAGCTTCTTTACATATTTTTCGGACGTTCTTTCGATAGTATAAGTTTGGTCTCCCACTTGGAGTTCAACCATTCCGCGACAATCAGGCTTATGCTGATTAATAATATTGTAGTTCTTGCGCTCGTTCTTGGAAGTTGTGTTAAACATAGTATATAACAATCCGTCAATAACACTAGACTTTCCTGAATAATTCTTTCCGAAGATGCCGACAATACCATTAAGGTCAGTAAAATCGATTGTATTCCCTTCGCCATAGTTAAAGAGGTTGTCCCACTCAAACCGATTAAGGTTCCAATTAATATTGCGGGCGACCTCTTCAGTCTCTTCGATCTTGGAGTTATATTTACGATTAAGTTCGAAGATACGCTCCAGCATTTCTTCCGTGGGCTCATAGTCCGCTAAATATTCGCGAATTAGATTTTCCTGGACACCTTTATCTCTAAGGTTTTCGACCTTGAATCCGGTGCCGATTTCGACGCGTCCTCGTTCTCCAGCTGCCCGATTTAAGAATGTAATGCTCTCGGGCTTAAAGCGATGCTTGGCCACGGCTACTGCTTTCCGCATAACATCAAGCGGCAAGTTATTATTACTCACGAGACGGAGACGGGCTCCGGGAGGGACCGTGGTGCCCTTTGGCATTCGCCCCTTTGGCGTGAGTTCGATTGTTACG
>CEUI01009676.1_pt1 | contig 10306 bp, 11 predicted proteins | sample 531411 | NCBI WGS metagenome assembly CEUI01 (sample SAMEA2622841, study PRJEB7988) | marine metagenome | isolation source: saline water (ENVO:00002010), including
ATTAATGGAAATATAAGATTGCCATAGGTTAAAGTTTTAATACCATTTTCTTGAGTAGGTGCATAAGTTTCTGTATTCCCAACGCCATGCTTTGCAAGTGCCGATAGAACCTCTTGTGCAATTAATCCAACTTGTGTTTCTGTTGGGTCTTTTGGTTTTTCTACACCATCTTCATCCCATTTACTATCTCGTATTTCGTCTGGAAAATCTGCTGGATTTTTGTAGATATATGTTTTTAGGTTTAATTCTTTTATAAAATCAACACCTTTTAAATCATAATCTGCTACATCTTTTTTAGTTCTTTCATCTGAAGAATATGCAGTTATGCTTGTAACTTGTGCTTTAATAGCTGATATACTGGTATTTCCTAATGCTATTTCATTATCACCAGTTCCTGTGACACCTTGACCTAGCGCAATTTGATTTACAGCTCCACCAGAGCTTACATTTGCTTGTGAACCTAAGCAAGTATTACTATGTCCATTGGTAATTGAATCTCCAGACCCATATCCTACAGCCGTATTTTCGTGGGTTGTATCGTTATTCCCAGCTCCTAAAGACGCATAACCAATAGCTGTATTGAAATCAGAGCCAGCGACAAGAGCATCAGCCGCTTGATAGCCCATTACAGTATTACGAGACCCAGTAGTCGTAGTTTTTAACGCTTCAAATCCAATGACAGTATTCCCAAGAGCTTCTGTAATATTTGCCCCAGCTTCTTTTCCAATAGCAATAGTACCATCTGTAGTAGTTTGACCTGCTGATATATCTAACCCAGCGTCTTTTCCAATTAAAACATTACTTCCAGAAGTCGTAAGAGTCGCCCCTGCATTTTTACCAATAATTACATTTTGATTTCCTTCAGTGAGAGCCACTCCCGCTCCACTTCCAATAGCAGTGTTGTTTGCCGCAGACGTTAAAGCGTTTAAAGCAGTGTAACCTATAGCCGTATTATGGTCTGTCGTGGAAGTAAAAGTACCTCTACCAGCCCTATAACCAATCAAGGTATTACCATCTGTATCATTAGAACCTACATTTTCGCCAGCTTCGTGACCAATAAATATGTTTCCAACAGCATTAGACGACCCCGGCATACCAGCACCATATCCAAAAACTGTACTTGATGAGCCAGTATCATTATTCGATAGTGAGATTCGAGAGTTGCCATCTATAGCCATTATTAAAGACGGGTCATCCCCAGCCCCTGTTCCACTTGCCGCCCAAAATGATAAACCAGTCGTATCTGCATCGCTATCAGATTGATATGCTACAATAGCGGCTTTTCTATTATCGCCACCAGCGACTCGTGAAAAACCTATTGATGCCCCATAATTACCAATACCGCTTGAAGCCCCGAGGCTATTGAGGTAGATATTATCAACTGTGTTATCGTCTGCGGCAAAATTACTTGCTTGTAAAATTTCTAAAGAGGCTTGTGGACTATCAGTCCCAATTCCCACCTTGCCATCATCAGTAATTCTCATCTTTTCACCAGCACTACCATCATAAACAGTATTGAAGACCATGTAAGTATGACGATTGCCAGCCACGCTACTCCATTGAGATGTACCCATAGCTATGCTACCCATATCAACGGCTGTAGTGCCTGTCGAATACTTTTGCCAGCTTAATGCCATTCTCGTATCTGCCGTTGTATCTGTATCGGCATCAAGAATGTTAATTACTTTATTGAATCCCCCATCAGTTGCATCTACAATTACATCTAATGGGTTAGATGGTGTCCCGCCAATTCCCACCAAGCCAGTAGATGTGATTCTCATTCTTTCAGCTAACGCACCACTTGCAACCTCTGTGCTAAATGAAATATGTGCAGAATCATTTGCCCCATCATTTTTTACCGAAATTAATGCAAGTTGTCCATCAACTGCTCTATTACCGAAACTTATTTCACCAAGAGTTCCATCCGTTGCTGATGTGTACTGCTCAAAATACATGGTCGGTGCAGAGCCTGAAGGAGCAGAGATATGCAATGTACCAGTAGGGCTGGATTTGTTTATACCAATTTTTTGATTCGTCGTGTCCACAAGCAAAGTGTCGCCCCCGTCACTATCTTTCCTCACGAGGAAGGCTTCTGTATTGGTTACATCTATTACTGATGTACCTTCAATGATTTCGTCGAAACTAAGACTGCCATCTCCATCCACCTGGAGATCACCATTTATTACTAAATCTCCTGTAATTGTACCGCCTGAAGCGATTTGCGCGGATGTAGTGCTTATTAAATTCTTGAATGATGCCATGATATACCTCTACGCTAAAACGATGCGTACAGTGGATGTAGCACCTTTACCCAAAAGATGTAAGTAGACAGTCGCACCTATACCTTGTGGAACATTGAGTTCATAAATAGTATCACCGCCAGCCAGATACAAACTGTTAGAAGCATTAATCATATCGCTGGCCGATGCGCTAAATCCGTAGTATACATCACTACTGGGTTGCAATATAATGCTATGTATAGCGCTGACATCTAAATTGTATTCAGTGCTTGTGGTTACACTTTGTGCGGATTGTACGGAATGATTTGCAGAACTGCTTATATTCAGTGACTCTACCACTGAATGCTTGGAAAGATCAGCCATCTTGTTTCTCCTTTCTAAATGCCTTACCGAGCGTGACTTATCTCATGGGCATTTCGGTTATTATTCTATGATACCTTGATTTCGTAAACTGGCATCTGATATTGATTTCATATGGATGGTTGGACTGGCAAACAATTTGCGAACTTTTTTTGATTTGCATTTTGGGCAAGCAATCTTATCATCCTTGGACCATAATAGTTCCCATTTATAGGAACAACGATTACACAAAAAATCGTTAGTTTTCATTTCTTTTTCTTTAAACTAATTTTTTTCTTGGCTTTCTTCACGACACCATCAATATTACAAGGTTCGCAGCCATCAGCGATATATTGATCGATTTGTTCTTTACTTATGCTATCAACTTTGCCGAATACAGAGCCATCTTTTCTTTTAAAGTATTTCATATTATCTCCTTGAAAAATAGCGGGATGATAAACACCACCCCGCTATTATTATGAGTAATCCAGGTTTATGGATTGTTGAAGTTAACCACTCCAAGTGATGTGCTGGAAGCACCATGTGATAAAGACGCGCCAAACAAAATGTCGGCTACCACGCTTGTGGCGAGGTGGTCAATATCATAGGCCGACTGCACGCGAGGTGCAATCTGCATTGCCATGTACACTGCTTCTTTTTTGAAAACAGACGCACTTTCATCACCTGTGCCACCATCATCATCCCAATCAGTTGAGATGTATGTTGGCATACCATAGATCATGCCTACGCCTCCAGAGACATTAGGATTCTGCTCATCACCTCTGCGAGATGAATCATAGAAATCCTGTAGACTCAAGAGATACATGTACGCAGCAGGAGAAGCATACAAGAATGTTTCACCATCTGCGTAATCAAAACCTGCATCAAGCAGCTTTTGAAGTCCAGTACGCAAGAGTGCGGATGTGACTTGATTGTCTGTTCCAAGAGTTACATCATTACCAGTTGCGGATTGGATAATATCCACTGCCAAGTAGTTTTCTACCTTTTTCGCCAGCGCATAGCCCATAGATTGAGCATATGCACCAAAAAGGTTTGCACTTTCTTGGACGCGAACAATATCATCAATACGTTTTGCTTCGTAATGATGTTGATCAACACTAATTGTGACTTCACCATCAGTATTGTTGGTGTAAGTTACCGCAGTTCCTGCGGATTTCGATGCAGCAGTCTCCTCTGTTACCTTGGGGATATGTAAAGTATCGCCAGTGGGCATTTCGGATGAGAAGTCCATCACCTGATTACGTAAGACAAACTTACGTTCTGCATAGTCTAATATGGCATCCCGCCATCAAGTGTTACAGTGAGTTTTTTATCTCACATCCCAGCGTTTCCACTGGGTATCGGCATATCTCTTCTACTCAGTAAGTGGTCGCGGACTCGTGGATGGATTATATCTTTTCACCATCTATGCTCTGCCCCTGGCTGCGCTAAACGCAGCCTTCGGTTCGGATTGCCTTATGCTAATGCACTTAGGTTTCCCGCTTAATTCCGCAATAATAATAATCATAGTTACCTATGAAAACGTCCTGTCGAACTCAGGGATGAACTTAGCCGCCGTGGTGGGTGTTACGTTACCATCAGCCATTTTTCAATTCCTTATTGACTTTTACGCTTGTAGGAATCCACGATATTGCTCCAATTCATGCGTCTATCTTCGTCTTTTATTTTACGCAGTTCAACACTGCTATCATTCATAGGCGCAGATGGAGCGCTGGATACCGCCAAGCGTTGATTTCTAAATTTCTTGACAATTGCACGAAGTGAATCTATGGGTAGCTTCCCAAATGCTTCGTGATCATCCTCGGGTAATTCACTAAGAAGTTCCGCACGTAATGACGCTTCTTGTTTTTGCGCCATCTCAACAATGGGTTCGAGTTCCTGGAGCTTAGTAGCTCTTTCTTCGGCAAGAGACTTCCATTGTTCCTGTTCTTCTAATTGTGAAATCCGAGTATTCTCGATTTCTTTGCGGAGTTTTGCAAGTTCTTGCTCTGCGCTTTGGGCGCGAGATCGATATTTCTTGCTCTCCGCTATCAGATTACCAACTTCGAGTTGCTGTTGGTTCTGTTCTGCTTTTTGTTCTGGACCTACAGGATCAAGTGTAGATTCTGGCACTTCCTGTGCAACTGCTTGTTCTTCGGACATACTGCCCTCCTATATGTTGATTTGAACGCGTGTCTTGCTCATGCGTGATAGGTTCTTGCCAATTGTATTGGCGAAGTCTTTGACGATTCCGTTTTCAACAAAATCGCCTAATTCTTGGTTTTCTGCGATGGATCGCTTTGGTAATCGCTTGTCAGGCACGCCAGTGCTATGCTCCATCATCTTTGTTCCTTGCTTATTTTTCTTAATACCATATAAAAACTGAATTTCCTGATTCTTTTTAACAGTCACACGCTGTACATCAAATGCATTAAGCATTTTACCAGTGAGTTTCAGATCAACTGCGCTGCGTGACACTCCCTTGCGTTTAGCATAAGCGGGATTATATGGCTTAAAAGGTTTATTTTCAAAATCAAAACCTGCACTAATCTGTTTTTTATGGTTTTTGACAGCATTATCTGCCATATCTTTTACATCAGATTTAGTAAACTTGAGTATATCTTGAAATTTAAACATTGATTGGTTTAAAGTAATGCCTGCAATTTACGCCACCACCATGCTCAAATCCATCTGCTTTAATTTGACGTATCTCATCTATCGTTAGTGGATCACTGGCAAGAAAGGTTCTACAAATAGGACGAGTTTTCTCATCATCAGGACCTATATATTCATATAATGTATCTTCTGGCTCATCTAAGGCCATGACAGCAATGACAGAACGTCTATAGTCACCTAAAAGTGTGCCAATTATATTTTCCATGCGTGGAACATTTGATCTTACCGATGTACGCATTACATCTTTCAATGCTTCACCACGTAAACCGCTTGACAATCCACTAACCATAGAATTTTGCATTGCGTTGGTCACCTGTCTCGTTACGCCTTCAATTCCTTGGCGCTGTAAATTTTGTAAAGCCACAAGTTGTATTTCGGATGCACGCCCAAAAAACGGCAAATCATCAAGAATATCTTCCGTTGTAGCCATAAAGGAGTTAATTGCGGTAGAAAAGCGTAACTCGTCAACAAAATAGGACGTAAAGTCAATTGCAGCGATAACTCCCAATATTTCAGTTGTAGATAAACCTTCTTCTTCCAATTCATCCACATCTTGCTGAAATCCATTGATTGCGACATCGAGACTATTTTCATAGCTGTTAACTGCCTGGTCTATTGTTGGCATTGCTTGTTAGGATGTTAAGTAAACGATTTTGCGGAACTTCTTCTTGATTAACAGCGTCTTGCTGTTCTTGAAAACGTGCGCGATCCATTTCACTGGCATCGGGATTGTGATAGTCGAACCAATCCATAGGACTTGATAACTGTCTCGAAAAACGCCAATCCCACAGAGCAATCTCCGCTTCAGGTGTAAGTGCGTAGTTCGGTTCGAGAAAATCAACACTATATTCATCTCCTACGTTCACATTCGCTTCAATCTCCAAAATTCTTTTGTCTACTTGATACCTGCGCTGTTCCCAAGGTCGCCATGTATCTTCCGTCATTGCATTGCGCTCATCGACATTCTCCATTTCGATTATACTTAAACTCGCTGCGCTGGGCGCATTGCCTGAGTCATCTCTGGCATATTTGGCGCGGATATGGTTGTTATTTAGAGTAGTTTCCACTAAAAATCTTGTCGAGTCGATAATCTGATTCAGATTACCACCACTGGATGTCACACCAAAATTACTTTGCTCTGGTAAATACAAAATTTTGTCCGTACCAATAGTAATACGTGATGGATCATCGACTCCAGTAACAAATTTAATTCCCAAACACCCATAACGGATAGCAAGATTCAATTCTAATAGCGCTACATTCACTGCTAAGTCAGTTTGTACTACATCCATTGCGTCACCTACGTGATAATCACGGATCGGTGGGTAGCGGTGGCAAAAAGTCACTGGTAGCATACCATACGGATTTAAATCCTGATCATTGACACTGATAATCGTACCATCTTCATCAACTAAAAAATGCCTTCCAGGGACACCATAACGTTCTTCCGTCCACACAGCGTGAACCACATCATTCATACGTGCATTACCTTGATTCTCAATCGGATACATAATACCGATAGGCTTATCTCTCGCATCGCCAGCTAAAAATAGCGGTGTGAAGTGAGATAGAATCTCGTATTCTACTTTTTGCGTTACTTCATTCCATTTGGAACGAAACGCCATTGTTCCCAGTAAAAAGGTCAAACGCTCCAGGATTCTACGCTGCGCCTGTAAACTATGCTTATCGATATACGATAAATAAGACTCACTGGCACGCATGCGCGGTGGACGTTTGTATGTCATTGAGCGCAGACTACAGACGCGACGTGTTAAATTATTTTGTGGGATCACTGTTTGACGTAATGTCTCTGGCCCGAAGTAATCACTAACATAACTGTCAAGATTGATACCTTCGTAGAAGTCCATCAAATAATCACGCTCACGAGTGCGCTCATCCTCGATATACTGTAAGTTTTGTTTTAACGCAGATAATATTGCGCTTTCTGATTGATCTTGGATAGTAAGCATATTCTTCTACCTTTAAAAAAAATCGATGACACCAGCGTGTCGGTTCTTCATGGGAAATAAATTCGTTAATAGAAAACGCAGCGCATCGCAATGATGATCAAACTTACCATCTTTCTGCGGTTCATGGCGTAAAGTCTGGTTTTCTCTGTGTTCGGGATAATGATAATTTTCGTAGGCTTCTATACTGGCCTTGCACTTGGGATTAATGAACAAATGCGCATCACCATTAGCATCTTCAAACCACCTGCGCACATGAGATACACCAGATACTACGTTACGAGTGACTGCGTCACGACGTACATTCACCTTTAAGGAATTTTTCTGAAACACAGCGATATCTGAGATACCTGACTGCAAATTAGTACCACTACCCGCAGGATCACCCCAGATACCTGTATACGTGTAACCAAGTGAGTTAAGTTTTCTTGCAAATTCTTCTGTGCGCACATTCTGTAAGTTCAACTCATCTATCTGGTAAACATCAGCGAAATTCTTTTGCTGATTATGGAGCTGCACTATAACGGCTGCGCTGTGGCGATAACCAAAATCTAAACCAACATACACTGGCTTGGATGGATCATACTTCGCCTTCTCCGTTACCTGAGAAAAACGATCCATCGGATATACCTTGCCCGCATAAGACTGAAATTCACAAAGTATCTCCTGGAGATATGTCTCCTTCGTCAATGTGCGCTTTAATTCTTCGTGATCATCCTTGAAATATGGCGATGCTGTAGACGGAAATCTCCATGATTGCCATTCTGGATACTCAGTGCTTTGACCATACTCATACAGCTTATGTAAATAGTTGAATCCGCGTGGCGTGGAACAAAATAACGCCCAGCCCTGCCTATCAGACAGCGTTGGGCGAAGGTACATTTCAAACGTATTGCGCGGTATTAATGCCATTTCATCACAAATTAAATAATCAATTCCTTCTCCGATCAATGAATCAGGTGCATCTGCTGACTTCACTACGAGTTCACTATTCAAACCTGCCAACTTCATATAGTACAAATCGCCAGAAATCTCTTTCTTACTTTCCACTGGAATGCGTAGCTCAGTCATTATCACCCGCTTTACTTCACGAGCAATCTTATTTGCCAGTGAATAATTAGGACCTACGATCCAACCACGTGTATTCGGTGTGAGTAACCAAGGCAGAACTTCGTGCGCTGCCATGTAAGATTTTCCGCTACGCCTGCCCATTAAGCAAACGCGCCATCTCGCTTTACTGCTATGAACGGCCAACTGCTGTGGAGTCGGGTTGTATCCCAAGATCCTCCATAGCTTTTGCTTGTTCACTATTTGTTGTATCAATCGGATTACTCTCGAAACCGCACTCCTGGAGTACAGTTTGCAGGTTACCAGTCATGTCAACAGCAGTTTTGTCACTCATACCAAGATAATTCTTTGCCATGAAGATTTGCATTGCGATGGAGTTGTTCTCCATTGCGCTGGTCCACATGGCTCTACGTAGTTTGAATTTCATTTCTTCGCGACCAGCTTCGTACTTTTCCTTGAACTCGCGACGGATGTATGCTTCGCTGACTTCAAAATACTTGCCGATGTCAGTATACTTACATCCAAAGGACGCAAGCATTTTGACCTTGTCACCATCTACTTTACTTTTCTTCATCTTTACTACTTTTTTCGATGACAGTTGTTATCTTCTTTAGTGTTCTGCGCCAATACTCCTTTACGCTGCTTTCGGTGATAGCCATTTCATCGGCTATCTGCACAAATGAGAAACCATTCACACGCTTGCGGAACACTCGTAGTTCCTGCGGTGACATGAGATCATAGAACTTGTGCGCTGCGAGCTGGAGGTGACGCACTTCAGGTTCGATTAGTCCACTGCGAAAAATAACCATCATACGATGGTAGCGATCTGCGCGGTCAATTGCATGCAGCCACTTATCTGTATTTTCATCAGTTAAGTTAGACCAAACTTCCTCCATATATGAAATTACACATAAAGTGTTGACAAAAACGAATGGAAAAATTTTAAGACGCTATAGGTGGCAAAATCGTGTGTCTGCCTTGGTATACCCGCCCTATTATACATAATGTATCTTATACGCAATTGATGAAACCTGTATCTTCAACAATATGTGAATTTAATTTTTTGCGCTGGTTTCAAATTGCACAATGCGTCAATGTGTCCGAGTTCGTGCGCTGGTTGTTTGTTCCAGGTTGGACAGCTTTTTTTTATTTAATGAAGTGTTGACAAATTGCCCGCTTTTTAGTATATTTTAGCGCGCTATGAGAGGCGCATTTAACCAACACAAGAGAGAGAGAAAATGACAAAAAACTATTATGGGAAACTTTTAAGCAGCCCCGCAATCAATTACAAAGCTAAAAAGAATCTTAAATTAAATGTACACACATATTATTTAAGTTTAGCGCATTCGGATTTAAGCGGGTATAATGTATGTCCGTTAGCAAACAAATTAAGCACTCAAGAAAACAATACAGAAAAAAGTAATTGTAGTTCTGTCTGTGTAGCAGGTAATGGAAATGGCCGTTATCCAAACGTGATTAAAGGTAGAATAAGAAAAACCAAACGCTTTTTCGAAGATAGGGAAAGCTTTTTAAATGATTTAATCCAAGACATTCAAAAAGCTATTCTTTTTAGTGAATATTATGGTTTTATTCCTACTTTCAGATTGAATGCATATAGCGACATAAAATGGGAAAAAATAAAAGTAAACTCACAAACTATATTTGAATTGTTTCCAGATGTGCAATTTTATGATTATACGAAAATTCCTAACAGAAAAACACCTAATAATTATTCATTAACTTATTCACACTATGGAAAGATGGATATTACTCGAAAAACAAATGAGTAATGGCTATAATGTAGCAATGGTATTCAATTCTCAAAAAAACGACAAGCTACCAAATAGATACAATGGAATTAAAGTAATTGACGGTGATAAAACAGATTTACGAACTAAAGAAAATGACGGTGTAAATGTCATAGTGGGATTGCGAGCGAAAATGTCAAAAGCTAATATCACAAAAGAATTAAATAAAAAAATGTCTTTTGTAGTTCAGCAATAACAAACAAACAAA
>CEUI01145548.1_pt1 | contig 10304 bp, 12 predicted proteins | sample 531411 | NCBI WGS metagenome assembly CEUI01 (sample SAMEA2622841, study PRJEB7988) | marine metagenome | isolation source: saline water (ENVO:00002010), including
TTAACTGGTGCGGATGGATTTACATTTGATACTTTTCGTAAATTGTCTGAATCTGAAAAAAAACAACTATACACAGATGAAGGTATTGTTAATCTTAATGGTATTAATGATAATGTTATCTCTAAAATGGAACAAAAGTGTAGTATTTTAGGATCAACACGTCAAGAAGATTTGAAAGAATGCATCGAATCTTTTGAATTAAAACTAATTGAAGCCGAAAAGGTGGGGCCAGAAATTGTATCGTTATCTGATTTTATAGAGTGGTTCCAATCACATGAAATGTTTTATACTGTGATTGAAGATCTATTAACATACGTTAGAAATGAAGAGGATTATAATTACAATGATTTATTAGATGAATTAAATATCTATGTAAGTTTATTTGAAAATACCGAAGGATATCAAAAAGATTATGAAGAGTTCTCTAAAAAGATATTAAATGAAGAAAAAAGAATGGATGTTGACCATAAAAGCGAGATATCGGAGGTCTTATTGAAATATGTGAAGGAGCGGAAGGGGGGGGACTCCTTTAAACACCATTTATCCGGGTTAGCGTGTCAAAAAAATATTATTAAAAAGATTAAACCACAACATAGAAAAATACCCCGTATGGTATATGGTATGGTATATGGTATGAATACTGGTTCTGAAGTATTGGAAAATAAGGATAAAATATTAAATAAATGTGATGGGAAGAGTTTGTTCACGAACAAGAGCAACGGATTGGAATGGTGGGGGGAAACGTGTTTTTCGGAATATTCTATTACAAAATCTCATATTTGTCCGAAACTTAAATTTAAAAAAGGAGCAGGTCCGGGGGAAAATACAGATGATAAATGTTGTGATTTATCATTTTTTGATGAAGTATTCCTATTTTTTCAAGATTTATTTTAATTTTTAAAAATTTGATTTTTATTTAAAGAATTGTTTCTAAGACTTAATTGAATAATGGAACACTTAAGGATTTCTACTATTACATGTATTCTTCAAATATCTTCCGATATTAATTTAAAGAAAATATATGATTCAGTCCCTATCACGGAGTATATTCCTTTTATAGAGTATGGTTCAGATAATGTCCCCAAAGGGTTTTCAAAGAAAATGTTAAGAAAAAAAAGAAAAAAAAAGAAAAAGAAAAGTTTTTACAATCAATCAACGATCCATGTTGTTCATGATGGTAAAATAATGAATGTAAAATTGTTTAATAATGGAAAAATACAAATTACAGGGTTAAAAGAAGTTCACCAAGGTCCCGAGTTAGTTCAATTACTGATTGAATATTTTCAGGATTTATCAGTCCTTGATTATGATACATTTTTAATGAATCATAAATTAGTATTGATTAATAGTGATTTTGATATTGGTTATGAGATTAATCGTGAGGTCCTTCATCGAGAAATCATTGAGTCAGGGATGTATTCTTCCTATGAACCCTGTATCTATCCAGGTGTAAATATAAAGTATTTTATGAATACAAATAATTTTGATGGTATATGTGATTGTTTAGAAATGTGTAATGGGAAAGGGAGAGCTGATGGTGATGGCGATTGTAAGAAAGTTACAATCGCTGTCTTTAAGAGTGGTAAAATTATTATTACAGGAGGGCAAAATACAGATCAACTTGAAACTTCCTACCGATTTATTAAGAACTTTATTGATGAAAGGAAAGAACTTTTCGTTTTAAAATAATAATATTAAATATAATAATATAGTAATATGGAATATGGACAACAAATGCAACAAGCGAAAGACAATGCTATGATGGCTTTCTATCAGAATCCAGGATATCAACTTGAAAGAAGGGAAAAGAAAACATTTATTTTGAAGGTTGATTCAAATGGAACTATTAATTTTAATGAACCATTACACGAACCATTAATTATTGATCGTTTATCAGATATTTATTTAGAAAGTTTTTTGACGTTTCATTATAGAATTGATGGCGTTCCTCGCAACGAAGGCGAAAATCCAACATGGCCAACGATCGATTTTAAAGACGATATCAATAAATCAGCATTTGTTTTAAAAATAAATGAATTTAATAATCAGGGGAATTCAAGTGAAGGAAATACTTTTAATAAAATTGTAATACCCCACGTAATACCTACATCAGGTCAAACGGGGGCATATCGTAAAATACATAAATCAAGAAAATTAAATTATATTTGTAGTATGAACCCTACAACCTTGTCAAGTCTCAGTGGTACTATTACCGGATTAGATGGTACAACAAATATGTTTACAAAAACAGGAAATGGGGAAGCGTTTCCATATGAAAGTGATATGTTCCTTGCTGAGTTTGTAATTGTTGCGCGGGATTAATTTCGTTTTAAAAATAATAATATTATTATTAGATATACTAATATAAAATGGAATACGGAAAAATGATGGAACAAGCAAAAGATAATGCAAAATTAGCGTTTTATCAGAATCCAGGATATCAACTTGAACGTAGAGAAAGGAAATCTTTTATTTTGAAAGTTGTGGGTGGTGAACCTGGTGTAACAATACATACAGATGGTAAGTTTAATCTAACCTTACACGAACCATTAATTATTGATCGATTATCAGATATTTATTTAGAGAACTTTACGACTTTCCATGGTAATGATTTACCTAATCCTGATGGTAAAAATTATAGTGCTTTTGTTTTAAGAATTAGTGAATTCAATCATCAAGGGAATTCAACAGATCAAGTTACATTTAATAGTCTTATTATTCCAAATGAATATAATACAACTGTTTCGGCTGGAAGGAAGATCCACAAAGGTAAAAAATTAAATTATGTTGCAAGTATCAATCCATCTACATTATCAAATATATCCGGAACAATTACTGGTCTAAGTGTTGACACTAAAATGTTTGGAAATGGTGATATGTTTCTCGCTGAGTTTGTAATAGTCGCGAGAGATTAAGTTCGTTTTATCTTTTATTTTATAAACTTTTTTTTAATAAGTATATCAATGTCAAATGATACATTTATTCACCAAAAAATGATCACTTATCTAGGAAACAAAAGAAAACTCATTCCTGAAATTGAAAGCATTCTTCAAGAAGTATGTCAAGCATTAAAAAAGGATAAATTAAATCTTTTGGATGGTTTCGCGGGTTCAACGGTTGTTTCAAGGTTATTTACCAAGTATGCGGATGAATTATATTCCAATGATCTCGAAATGTATACATTGATTATGAATCAATGCTTTCTTATCCAACCTGAAGATTTTCAAATGAAAATGATAAATCATCATATCTATACTATGAATAAACTAGCTGAAAAGGGACCATATAAAGAAGGTGTTATCTGTAAACTATATGCTCCCAAAGATTCTAATAATATTCAAAAAGGTGAAAGATGTTTCTATACAAGAGAAAATGCGTTAATCATCGACACTCTTCGCGATTATATCGAAAAGAATGTTGAAGATCATCTATTTTCATATTGTATAACACCATTACTCATTCAAGCAAGTATTCATGTGAATACAAGTGGGGTATTTTTAGGATTTCATAAAAATAAAGAAACAGGTTTAGGACAATGGGGAGGGACAGCAGAAAATGATCTAGAACGTATTAAAGGTAGAATACATTTAGAGATACCATCGTGGTCTATATCTAATTATCAACCCAAGATAACACAAAAAGATATTAATATCCTAATGGATGAAATACCATCGACATTTGATTTAATTTATTTAGATCCTCCGTATAATATGCATGGTTATTCAAATAATTATTTTATGTTTAATGTTATCATAGAGAATAAAGAACCAAATAAGATATCAGATATTTCAGGGATACCTGTAGATTGGAATCGTTCTCAATACAATTATAAAAAAAGCGCATACTCTGCAATGGAGGACCTACTTCATAAATCACTTCAAAAATCAAAGTATGTCCTTCTTTCTTATAACAATGAAGGAATAATTCAAGAAGAAGGTTGGGAATCATTATTGAAAAATTATCGGGTAACTGTTCATGAAATTAAATATGACACTTACAAAGGTGGGAGAAATCTTAAGAAACGAGAGAATAAAGTAATGGAAAAGATGTTCTTAATTCAGAAAAAATAATATAATAATATTATATTAATATATAGAATGAATGTTATACTCCTTACTCTTGTTTTATTAACTGTATTTTTCATAATACAAAAAAATAGTAAGTTCCAAAGTAATAATTATCCATTAATTGTAGATCCTAACAAAGATAGTAGTATACTTAAAGCGGTTAGAGATACATTAAATATTCAAACAACAAAAGAAAAACGTGTTCAATTAATTAAGTCTTTGAAAAATATTTCAAAATCTGATAAAGTTACAATTACAAATATTGAAGAAAGATGGACACTGAACAAAACTACAATTGATCGTGAAACAAAAAAACGCGCTGTAGATATTATCAAAGATGTAATGGATAATATCGGTTGGTTCTCAGACCATCAATTCTTTGTTAGAGATATTGAAAATATATATGTTATGAAAGATAAAAATGATAACTTTAGGGCCATTATAAGTTGTTTTATTCATGATATCAAGAATTTTAATACAGTTAAGTTAATTATTGATGTTGTTTACTTTGATAATATTATGTATATTAATTATATTGACATTGATGAAAGTGGTATTAAGAATGTCCTTCAACACTATGATATAAAATATAAGTCATCAGGTATTCTTTCGAATTATAATAATTTTGATTCGAATGTTGAGGCTACAATTGATAGTTTTTATAAAGAAACATTTAAATTAATACCGTTAGAAGATTCAAGGGATTTAGATCTCTCAGGGACATTTTCTTTCACAGGACTTAAAGTGAACCTTCTTCCGAAAGAAGCTTATGGGAAAGAATCTCCGTATTTCTGTGATAAAGAAAAAACAACATGGGATACAAAAGGTATTCACTTAAGAAACCCTGGGGAAGAATGTACGTTCAATAATTCGTCAATCAAAGATTTCCCCTATATTCCAAGAGATATACCAGGTGGTATCATAAATAATGTTGATATTAATAACTATTCTTGGTTGAATAATCCAATACGAGGACATACGGTTACGAGTCTTTCTTAAAAAAAATATTGTTACATAGTATAAATGGGTATTATTGAAGGGTTTGCTACTTTCGCATTAGAAACTAATTCAGATGAAGATGATTATCAACTTAAATTTCTTGCTTTAGTTGTATTAATTAAATTTTTAATGATCTATATCGTTAGTCAATTTGTTTGGCCAAAAGTAATGCCAAAAATCTCTTCCAGTATTAAGGCAAATCCCGGATTTACCAATCTACTCGGATTATCCTTGATCATTAATTTCATACTTTAAATGATTATATTATTTCTTGAACAGTATTCAATCCAACCTTCGTCGGGTTTTTCAAGATCATAGAATTCATATACTTCATTGTAGTCTTTCACAGATCGGCTATTTTTTATAGATACGTATTTTAACCAATAAATTAAAATATCTTCTATTGATGTTTCCTTTGTTGCAAATTTTATAATTAATTTCTTACCAATATCAATTGAAAATAATCTTGAAATAAAATTATATCTCTGACATAGAATAAAATACATGTATTTCTCCATCAAAGGATAAAACTCTTTCTTTAGAATGTTTGGATGATGTTGATAACACATTCCATAATTTAATAATTGTCCTTTTCTCTTACAGACAGTTCCTTTATTAGTCCGACATAAACAACGGACTTTACCAATTTTACTTGAACATAATATTTTAATATTTTTTTCAGGATCTGAAAAAGGTTTTGTAACATCTTTATTCACTACCCTACATACTGGACAAGCTATAAAAACATTAATATTCCGATAAACCATCCTCACAAAACATCGAAAATGTAAAGAATGTCCGCAGGTTAATATTTTCTGAACATGGTCTTCTTTAATTAAATCTAAACAAATAGAACAGGTTTCCATATATTTCAATATAATTACTTACTTCTTCTTTATATCATTTACTTATTCATTTTATAATGAATACCACAGTAATTATATCCTAACTTACAATTTTTAGAACATTGTTCACCTTTATTCTTTCCACGAGTTAAAATATGTTCGCATTTTTTTATCTTATAAGAATGAATTAATTCATTATTCATACTATGTATATTGGGATATATCTTTTTGACACCATTAATAACAGGTAAATAATTTTTACTTGATCTACAATAAGGACAAAAATTATTCTTCATATTTTTAAAAGACAATAGCAAACATTGATAATGGAATGTGTGTCCACATTTTAAAGTGTGGAATACTTCATCATTATCTTCACCACAAATAGAACAGATCTTTTCGGTTTCCATTATTATTTAAGTATTATAATATATATTCTATTGATCTCTTAAATGATTTTACCATATAAAAAATTAATTATTAACAAGGAAAATGTTTCTTTTAAAAAATTTAAACATTATTCAAATGATTTTATCTTTATCCCAATCCAATACAATCAAGAAGATATATTAATTCAAACTCCCCATTGTTTTGTCCCTTTTGGACTACATAAATATTCAACTGTTTCTAAAAAAGAGTATCTAGATTTATCATTACAAGATAACAACCTAGATTTTATACAGAATTGTTTTAAAAATATATATGAATCCGTAAAAGATAGATATTCTTCAAAATATAAGGTTGAATCATTTATTAAAGAAAATCAATATTCAAAATGTATTATTCGTTTCAAAGTAGATGAAGAATGTATCTTTTTTGATCAAAATAAAAAGAAAATAGACACTTTTCAACCTAAAATTTTTGGTATTTTTATTATTCATCTTTCGGGTCTATGGTTAATGAATAATACAATATGGTTCAATTGGACAATACTTCAAGCGAGATTTAATATACCAATCCAATTAAAAGAATATGCGTTTATAGATGATGATGATTCAACCCAACAGAAATCACATCCGCCACCGCCACCGCCACCGCCACCGCCACCGCCACCAATTGATAAATATAATAAAATGAAAAAAATTGGTGTCCCTAATCTAGCAATTGAACAACGTAAACGGGTTGATCGTATATGTGCCTCAGATCTTCAGGGCGTTACTCTTAAGAAAACAGTTAAAGAATCAAGAAATGAGGTTCTTAGTAAAAGGAAAGGTAATTATATGCCATCATTGGACGAAATACGTAATGCGTTACAATCACTTCAAAGATTGAATTAAAATATTGTTTATTATATAAATATGCCTAAAAAAACGATTAAAAGAACTAAGGGGAGAAAAGTCTCCCGTAAAGGGAAAAAGGTTTCTCGTAAAGCGAGTAAGGGTAGAAAGTCAGCACCCAAAAGAGTTAAAGAAATCTTATCATCAACCTATGGTATCGCAGGATTAATGGAAGTTGATGAAAAAGGATATAAAGCTCAACGTGTCGCTAAAAAAGACCCATACAAAAATAAAAAAGCAAAACATCCCCCAATTCCATCAAATATTAAAGGGAAGAAAAAGAAGAAATCGTCCAGTAAAGCCGCTAAAGATTCATTTCTGGCGGGTATCGATTCAAAACCCTCGAAAAAAGTTTCGTGGATTGAACATGTAAAATCTTATTGGGAAGAACGTAGAAAGACTGAACCAGGTTATAAATATAAAGATGCGATGAAAGATGCTAAAAAGACATGGTAAATATCTTAATTTAAAGAAATAATATAATTTTTATAATAAATGAATAATAGTATTTTTGAAATTGTGGAATCTTCTTCAGATACATCTGAATCATCTGAAGAAGAAGAAATACATTTTAAACAGACGAGGTTTATGAATATGACAACGTATGAAGAATATGAAAAGAATAGGAATTTTCTTTACACGAAAGATCTTGTTCGAAAAAGGATTTTAATTGATTCACATAATTATTATCAATCCCAATCAGATTTTAATACATCGAATTTTATTGTAGATTTTGATTTTCAAAGTAATGTTTTAAATAACACTTCTTCACAAATTACAACAAATTATAGTTCTTATCCAAATGTAATTGGGTTCCGTTTAATCCGTTCAACTATAAGGACTCCTCCATTTAATGTTAATACAACAAATAATATTATAAAATATAAAAAAAAAGGGGGAGACGGAACTATCTATACTATAACGATTAATCCGGGTATTTATAATATGAATAATTTATCTTCTGTATTTCAAAAATATCAAGGTTCTTCAAAAATAAAAGATGGAACAAGGATTACAGAAACAATTAATACACTTAACGATACTGATTTTGTTACATATGATGATACAAATGTTCGTGGATATAGTATACATCAGTCCTGTAGGTTTGCCCCGTTATTTACCCAGGATATTAATAAAACCCTGGTCTACCTGGATGGTTCCGACAATGATTCCCCCCTCCAAGACGGGGACCGTGTCTTATTAAGAAGTCAATGGTCATCCGGAGATGGAGGTGAGGATGCGGTAAAGAATGGAATCTATCGCTATAACTCATCGTCGATGATGCTGGAACGGGTTCCTTCCCCTGACCCAGCCGCCCAAGGACAGGTGCTTCATCCTGGAACAATAATATATATTACTGAAGGTTCTCAAGCAGGGAAATCCTTTATTCTTGATGAAGATAAAATGAATTTAAGTGTCCCCGTCTTCGTAGGCCAAACAGGCCTTGAATTTAAAGTTTTTAGTTCACAAGATTCACACGGTGCCTTAGAACGTAATACTTTTAACTTTAGATATATAGGTGAAACATCTACATCAATACCAAGAGAAACGGGTATTAAATCAAATATATTTGAAATTACTTATAATGGTGATGAAGGCGATGAAATCATCTTCTTATGGGATTATAACAACTTTACACGTGGGGCAGCAAGATTGTTTGGATTTTTACCCAAGGTTACAGAAACAACGAATCAAAAACTTTATTCAGATAGATCACCAGATGTATCAACACACTTTGTTGATCTTGTAATACCTGAAATACCAAGTATTAGTTGTAAGAAAAACTCTTCTGGAAAAGAAGTGATTGAAAGAATACAATTAAAAGCCGGACATGGGGCATACCTACATTATAATGTAGGTTTAGAGGAATCAAAAATACAAAACTTTTTTAGTCCAATATCATTACATCGTTTGAGTATTCAATTATACTCAGTAAATAATGTTTTATATGATTCGAATAATTCAGATGTATCATTTGAGTTTGAAATTACAATGGTAAAAAATAAAAAATTATTGACTTAATTACCTTCTTTCTCGGGCGCTTTCTCTACACCATTTTCCTTTAGTAGATCATCAACTTGTTTAACAATCAAACCAACTGGAAGCATTTCTTCGGTTCTCCAATTGAAACCACGAACATTAACTACTTCAATAATATTTCTTAGGTTTGAGATAAGGCTCAATGGAACCTCGACATTTTTATCCGGGACCGTATTTGGCTGAGCTTCCTGGGTTTGTGTTTGCGCTTCCGTTTCCTTAATTTCTTCCATTTTTATATTATAGTATAAATTATTTTTTAAGTATTTTACGCACTTATATACTTTTAAATAAATGATTGATTATTTTTTATTTATCTGGTAAATTAACTCTTCCATTTTTTTCATTCTTTCCTCTAATTCTTCATATTTTTTATCTTTTTCCTTTATGGTAGTTTCTAATTCTTCCACACGATTAATTAAGTCTTTGTTTGATTCAATTAATAAAGGAACTATCTTCTCATATCTAACAGCTTTATAACCATCATCCCTTTCTGTCACAATTTCAGGTAAGATTTCTTCTATTTCTTGTGCTATTACACCTACGTCATGTGTATTTTTATGAATTTCATGTTTTTCATTCCAATCAAACTCGTATCCACTGATTCTCTTTATTTTTTCATTTGGTTCACTTATCTTTTTAAGATTTTCCTTATATCTTATATCTGAACCAAGGTATGCTGTTATATCTCCTGTAGCTGTTATACTACCTGAGACAGCGAATATATTATTTGAATAATCAAGTCCACTTGGTAATCCCCCCCCACCACCACCACCCGATACAGTTCCCCATGTTCCATCACCTTTTAAGAACTTACCTGCATCACCAATCGCAGGTGCTGGAACTAATCCTCTAGAACCCCCACTCCCACTATCTCCTGAAAAATCAGTTATAATTGCTGAATCCAGTTTAGTAAACATATCATTAGACATAAGTCCCCATTTATCGGCAGCAGCAAGTGTTAAGTTAACGTTTGCCCCAGTGCTTGAAGTTATCGTAAAGATGGTATCACTACAATATATTCCAAGATTTGTGGCTACATTCGCATCCGCACTATCCTCAATACCAGCCAGTTTAGT
>CEUI01064221.1_pt1 | contig 10302 bp, 11 predicted proteins | sample 531411 | NCBI WGS metagenome assembly CEUI01 (sample SAMEA2622841, study PRJEB7988) | marine metagenome | isolation source: saline water (ENVO:00002010), including
TTTAAGAATACAGACCAGTTCTTTAGTAGCGGTGAGGCGTTAGATCAGGCTGCGCAACAGGCACAAGAACAGCCCCCAGAGCAGAATATTGAACTGCTAAAGCTACAGGAAGAGTTAAAGCTAAAGCGTGAGGAAATGGAAGCTAAAATTGCACTTGAGAGAGAAGAGATGCTGGCAAAAATTGAGCTACGCAAGTTTGAATTTGAGGCTGAACTTAATCTCCGGCAACAGAAACTTGCATTAGGTGGCGAGATATCAACGAACCTACCGACAGCACAATGACAGACTTAGAAGAAGAGCGTCACAGAGGCGCAAGGGCGCAATCTATAATGACAGACCCTATTATGATTGAGTCATTTCAGGTATTAAAAGGCAACTACTTCAATGCGTGGGCTGACAGTATGCCTACCGATACAGCAACGAGAGAGCATTGCTGGAATATGTATAATGCCGTTAGAGATTTAGAAGGACAATTGGAATCCGTCATTAAGACTGGAAAATTTGCAGATAAACAATTAACAAAAGGAGTTTAGGATGCAAGACACCCCTAGCAACCCTCAAGAGGGAACTGGGAACTTATCGCAAAATGATGCGGTAAACCTATTATTGGACACGAATAGCCCTTCCGAAGAAGTAAGCGAAGTCCAGCCAACAACCGAAGTGGAAGCTGAAGAAGTTGAGGCGGTTGAAGAACAACCAACCGAAACAGAAGCAGAAGAAACAGAGGCAGAGGAAGTCACCGAAGAAGAGGCAGAAGCCGAACCAGAAGAGACCCTCTACAGAGTGAAAGTGGATGGTGAGGAGTATGACGTAAATACTGAAGAACTCATTAAAAACTATCAACTTGAAAAATCGGCTCAGAAAAGACTACAAGATGCTGCGGAACAACGAAAAGAGTTAAGCAGTAAGGAAGCGTCTTTAGAGCAAGAGCGTCAGAAATATGCTCAAGTCCTACAAGTGTACGAACAACAGCTAGCACAACCCCAACAGGCAATGAGTCAGGAACAGTTAGCGCAACTGAAAGCCGAAGACCCCATTGCATACAATACCTATTTGGTTGAGGAGCAGCAGAGACAAAGCAAACTTCAAGCGGTTCAACACGAACAGCAAGTCCTGAAGTCTCAGCAAATAGCAAAACAGGCTGATTTACTGCTTGATCTAATCCCATCGTGGAAAGACCAAGGTGTTGCAGCCAAAGAAAAAGGCGAATTAGTCGGTTATTTACGAAATCAGGGCTTTTCGACTGATGATATAAATAACGCAACTGATGCGAGGATAGTAAACATGGCACGAAAAGCACAACTTTACGACAATCTACAAAACAAAGCGACTGTCGTAAAAAAGAAAGTCGTTACTGCGCCTAAAATGGTAAAGGCTGGACAGCCAAAACCACGTACAAATGTACAAGACAAAGCACGAAAAGACGCTTGGGCAAAGCTTAAAAAGACAGCTAGTAGAGATGCTGCTGTCGAATATCTTTTAACCAAGTAGCTATTTAGGAGTAAATAATATGGCAACTTTTCTAACTTCAAATGCGGTTGGAGAGAGAGAGGACTTATCAGATGTTATCTATAGGATTGACCCTGATGAGACCCCTGTGTTCTCTAACGCAGCAAAAGAAACCACAAAGGCAGTTACGCACGATTGGCAAGTCCAAGAGTTAGCGTCTGCTGCTGATGATAACCATGTCAACGAAGGGGCTGACTTTTCCTACGTCAACCCAACAGCGACAACCAGACTGTCAAACGTACACCAGATTGCAGCACAAGCAGCAAGTGTCTCAAATACACTTGATGTTGTGGACAAAGCTGGTAGAGACAGAGAGACAGCCTATGTCAAGATAATCAAGGCGATTGAACAGAGAAGAGACATAGAAAAAGGTCTTTTCAAGAACGAAGCAAAAGATGCTTCAGACCCAAGAAAGACAGCAAAGTTCTTGTCCTACATGAGCAATGTTGTTCTTGAGTCTGGTTCTTCTGTAGCATCAGGCGGTAATGGTAGTGCAGCAGCTACTATGTCAGGCTCAAACGATGCGCTTGAGTTGGCTGATATTGAAAATGCTATGAAGTTAGCGTATGACGATGGTGGACAACCAGATATGCTTGTTCTAAGTCCGGCTAACAAAGTGGCTTTCAGTAACCTTTCTTCAGGTTCAGTTGTGACTAACCAGTTGCATATGACTGCACCAAATGAAGCAGCAATCATTGGTTCTGTATCTCTGTTCCTAACAGACTTTGGTACGCTAAACGCTGTTATTGACAGAAACGCAACAAACACAGAGATACTTCTGTTAGACAGTGACCACTACGCAATCGGTCACTTACCAGGCAGAATGTTTAGTGTGTCTGATGTAGCAGCTACAGGAGATGCAACAAAGTTTGCTATCATTTCTGAGTATGTGTTAATCAATCGTGCGCCAAAGGCTCATGCTGCGGTGTTTGATCTTAACACTTCATAATTATAATGGATGAGGGGGTGCAAGCCCCCTCTTCTCTTGAGGATGCAATGAGAAAAGTTTTACTTAGTAAAAATCCCCACACAGGGAAAGAAACATGGATTGAAGACACTGTTGATGGACTTCAGGTAAACACACAAGTCAACGTGTCTCCTGTGCTTGATTTCGCCAAAAAGCAAGAGGGTGAATATCGTTATGGGTCGTTGATTGGGAACACCCAAAAGCATCAACAAAAGATAGCTGAGATACCAGCACCTTTATTTTTTGAATTACAGAAGAAGTTTGGTCACTTTAAACACAATAAAAAGAAGTGGCTGAAATGGCTGCAAGACCCTGAAAACAAACACTTTAGAACCACTGGTGGTCGATTAACATGAGTTTAGATACCTATTCTAACCTACAGACTTCAATAGCTAATTTTCTAGCGAGGGATGATTTAACAACCAATATCCCTGACTTTATTTCATTAGCGGAAGCCAGAATGTCTAGGGAGTTAGATACACGCTCACAGGAGACCTCTACAACTATCTCCACAGTAGCCGGAACAGAAAGCTATGCTTTGCCTACTGATTTGCGTGAGATACGAGTGGTAAAGCTAAACAACAACCCTAACAGGGTGTTAGACTTTGCGACTCCAGATAGTTTTTTCAAGACGCATAGTTCTGAAGGACAAGGCACACCCGTGTCCTACACCATCATAGGCACAAATATTCATGTGCGTCCTATACCTGACGCAGTGATAACAATAGAGATAATATTTGGTAACGGCATAACAGCCCTATCCGACTCTAATACAAGCAATACAGTGCTGACACGCCACCCAGATTGTTATTTATATGGGTCTCTTGTTGCAGCGCATACCTTCCTAATGGATGAGGCGAGAGCTACACAATATGATGCGTTGTTCAGTAGAGCGTTAACAGAGGTAAAAAGAGATACGCAACAAGCACGTTTTGGCGGTGGTGCATTAACTATGAAACAAGACTTTGGTGCTACATGATACCCTTTGGAGAGTGGCTACCTGACCAAGCCCCATTGAACTCTAGTGGCGCAACAGTGGCTACAAATGTTATAGCTGCTGCAAGGGGATACAGACCCTTCTTGGGATTAGCAAACCTATCACAAGCTGCTGATGCCTACTTACGAGGGTTCTTTGCGACTATTGATAGTGGTGGCACAGTGCATTTATTCGCTGGTAACGCTACAAAGTTATTTAAGTTTAATGCTGCAACAGCAGCGTTAGACGATGTAAAAAGTGGTGCGTATACATTAGCAAGTGACGATCAATGGCAGTTTGTCCAGTTTGGCAACAGTGTCTATGCAGCAAGTGGATTAAGTAATCTGTTGCAGAAATACACACTTGGGTCATCCAGTACTTTTGCGGATGTATCTGGCTCACCAAAGGCTAAGTTTCTTGCGGTTATACGAGACTTTGTAGTAACAGCGCATAACAATACAAGCTCTACGAATAACCCTTTTAGAGTGCAGTGGTCACAGATTAACAATGCGGACACATGGACAGTAGGCTCTAATCAGGCTGACTTTCAGGACATACCTGATGCTGGAAACATTACTGGCTTAGTTGGCGGTGACTTTGGCGTTGTATTATTGGAGAGAGGTATTGCTAGGATGCAATATGTAGGCTCTCCTTTGATCTTCACCTTTGATATGGTGGAGACAGGGCATGGGTGCGATATACCAAACTCTATATCAGCACTTGCGCCTACACAGATATTTTACTTAGCCTCTGATGGCTTCTTTATGTTTAACGGAGAGCGATCAATACCGATTGGGGCTGAAAAAGTAGATACGTTTTTCTTTGATGACTCATCACCGCATCATTTGGATAGATTGAGTTGCAGTATAGACCCAATAAATCAGGTGGTTGCATGGAGTTATGTATCTAATGAAAGCGTTGCTGGTACGCCTGATAAGATAATTATGTATAACTATGCTGTTGGGCGATGGTCATTAGCAGAGTTAGACCATGAGTTTATAGGTACGATAATATCGCCTAGTTTTACGCTTGAGGCTTTGGCTACGATATCCAGTAGCTTAGACGCATTGGGTACGTCTTTGGACTCACGTTTCTTTAGAGGCGGTCAGAGTGCCTTTGCTGCAAGTTCTAGTAGTAAGATTGCGTCCTTTACAGGCGATGCGTTGGCTGCAACCTTGGAAACAGCAGAGTTTGAGCCAGCAAAACTAAAGAAGTCACTCGTTAAGAGTGTTACACCCTATGTTACATCGAAAGATGTAGCTCCTACCCTCACTGTACAAGTGGGGTCTCGTTCTCGACAGATAGATACTGTTTCGTTCACTGCGTCTGCCAACCTGAACACTGATAACTTTGTACCCGTCAGGAGTAATGGTCGCTATCATAGAGTGCGAGTAAATGCTAGTGGTGGTACTTGGCGTTATGCGTTAGGTGTAGATGTTGAGACAGCCAGTCTAGGAAGACGCTAATGGCTAATTTTAACTTTCTGCGTCTACCCCAAGCTGGGGGAACGCCTAGAGAGGTTAGTAGTGCCGTAAATTTACTGCTCGAAGGCAAGCTAAACTCTACTGGGTCTTTTACCCTAACGGCAAGTGCCACAACGACTACAGTCACAGATTTAAGGGCTAGTGGCGATAGCATAATTTTATATAGCCCATTGACTGCCAATGCGTCAGCAGAAGTAGGCAACGGCACAATATTTATATCTGCACGAAATAAACAGAATTTCGTTGTAACACACGCGAACAACGGACAAACGGACAGAAACTTTATGTATGTAGTTTTGGGATGAAATTTTTGCCTGTTCCAGTGGAATATCTGGATGAGAAATGGCAATACATCAAACCTATACTCAACAAGGCTGTATGCTTATCGCCTCGAAAGATAGACATTGAGGATGTGTATACGGCAAGCAAACAAGGGGCATACCTTGTATGGACTGTTGAGGAAGAGGATAAGGTAATTGCCGTTGTAACAACACGAATGGTCTTCTATCCAAAGGGCTACGCTATGGCATTAGACTTTGTGGGTGGTGGACGCATGAAAGAATGGATTGAGTTGGTTCTATCAACTCTTGAGGCTCACGCTAAACACAACAAATGTATCCACATGGAAGGATTTGGTCGTAAGGCGTGGGATAGATTTATTAAAAAATTCGGCTGGTATCCAGCACACATAACTTATCATAAGGATTTATAAAATGGCAAAAGGTGGTTCTACAACGCAAACAACTACTCAAGAGATACCTGGATTTATTCAAGATCAAGTTAAAGAAGTATTTGACGCAGTTGAAAGTTTTACGCCAAGCTCAAATTTTGTGCCAAGTGTTGCTGGGTTTACGCCTAATCAAACTCTAGCACAAACACTTATCAAAGATTTAGCGACTGGTAGTCCTTTGGCTAGTTCAAAGACAGCACTTGATAATATAATTACTGGAGAGTTTAGCGTGTCTGACCCTTTGCAAAGAGTGTTAGATGACACAATATCAAAAACTGTTGATGACGTAACATCGCAATACTCCACTGGTGGAAGACTAGGCTCTGATGCTTTTGGAACTTCTTTAGGCGAAGGGATAGCTTCAGGCGTTGCGCCCACTCTAGCTAAAGCACTAGAGTCAGATGCGTCACGAAAAATATCGGCTGTAGGAATGTTGCCTAGCGTATTAGGCTCTGAACTTGGTTTGTTAGGGGCATTATCAGCAGTAGGAAAAGAAGAACAAGCAATGGATCAGTCTCTTTTGAATAAAACAGCTCAAGATGTTGCTGCGGAAAATCAATCTTCTCAGCAAAAAATTAATAACCTTATCGCTGCATTAGGGGGTGCGCCTACACCTACATCAACTACACAATCCTCTTCTCCTTCTAATTTAGATGCAGCACTTGCTATTGCTCTTGGTTTAGGTGCGTTATCAGATAAAAGATTAAAAGTTGATATTAAAAAGATAGGCATACATTCCACAGGACTTAATGTGTATGAGTGGGAATGGAACGCAAAGGCTTTTGTTTTGGGTCTTGATAAGCACCCACGCAAAGGATTTATCGCTCAAGAAGTACAGAAGGTGTTTCCTGAAGCTGTAGTCGAAGGCTCACATGGATACTTGATGATTGATTACTCCAAAATCAAAGAGGTTGCTTGATGAGTATACTGCAAAATTTGGGTCTATCTGGATTAGGCAATAGTCTTTCTAATTTTAGAACGAATATTGACGATCAAACTGGTGGATTACTTACGCGACTAGGACAACCTGACAATCAGGCTAATCTTATTGCTGCTGCTAGTCTATTGAGTGGTGAAGGAATACCAAGAAGTTTTGCTTTACGCAATCAAGTAAGACAAAACTTGTTAGCTAATCAGCAATTAAAGAGGCAAAGAGATTTTATCAAAGATAACTTTCCAAATGACCCATTGGCTCAAGCGTTTCCAGAACAGTTTGCGAAAGCATCTTTAGCAAACAGATTTGCAAAGACTACTCCAAAAACACCAACAATTAAAGAATTTAGGGGCAAGTTAATTTATACAGCTAACCCTCCGGCTGGATTTAAAATTGGTGACGAAGTTCCAAATACTGGAGGTGACTCACCTCAATTAAATTTTAGTAAAGACGAATTAAGTTTAGCTAATACAATTAGAGATGACGTTTCAAAAGCAACTAAAAACTTTGATTTAGCAAAAGATGGATTTACACGAATAAAAAACTTTTTTGACAATCCAAGTCAGATAAGTGACTACTCTTTAGCTGTTGCATACGTTAAGATTCTTGACCCTACTTCTGTAGCAAGAGAGGGTGAAGTTGCTGCTGCTGCTAATTCTGCTGCTATGGTAGATGCTTTCGGAGTAGCCGTTCAAAAGTTATTTAGTGATGGTGCAGCCTTACCTCAAAATGTAAGACAAGCGATGTTAAACAATGCTCAAAATCTTTATAATATTCAAGCAAACAAAGCCAATAAATATTTGGGAAATGTCAAAGAGAGACTCGATAAAATAAATCCTGATTTATTCCAGTTTGTTTATTTTGGTGAACCCCCACAGACAATAGGACAAAACAACGCCCAAAATAATCAACCTTTTTCATTTACGAGTCAAATATTACAGAAAACATTTACCAGTAAAGATGAGGCTCTTGTAGCTTTAAGTAAGGAGTTAGATAGAGTTGATGCGCTTCCAGAGGGTAACGAAAAAAATGAAGCATTGATTAAAATAAATGCTGAATACGAGATTTATAAACAAGCAAGAGACAGAAGTGGTGGGTAAATATGGTTGAGAAAAAAGAAAATCCTAATCCCATAAGTCTATTTGAAAATAAACTTCAAACGGCTTTAGAAAATAACAACATAAATCCAAATGCTTTTACAACTAGAGATAGGGTAGCTCTTACCTTAGAATCTGCGTCTTTAAATTCTGCTGATGAAATTCAGGCTGCAATATTAAATCCTATATCAGCGACAAAAGCTATATTTGGCTTAGAGGACAAAGATGAGGGAGCGTATTACAAATCATTAGCAGAAATCAGGCAAAGGCAAAAAGAAAGAAGAGCAAAAGGTGGCACATTTGGCTATGATATGTTGGGAGGTGCAATTACGACTTTACCAGCAATAGCTGCTACTCCCTTTACAGGGGGTACAAGTTTAACGCCGCTAGCGACTAATATATTTGGAAGAGGGTTATTAACAAACATTGTGCCAAGAGTTGCTCCTGGTGGCTCAAAACTTGTAACTGGTCTCAAAGCTGGTGGAGATATGGCTTTAAGGGGTGGCGCACTTGCCGGAACATCAGGGTTTCTTAAAGGCGAAGGGGGTGTTGGAAACAGATTTATTTCTGGTGCTGTTGACGCTCCTTTAGGTGCAGTTACAAACGTATTTGGAGAAACTGGGTCTAAATTGGCTTTTAATGTATTGCCCTCTTTTGTTCGGTCAATGAGAACTAAATTTGGCGATAGAACGTCAAACCAAGTTCGAGAAGAAATAGAGCGTATTATGGAGGTCTCAGGTCTTGATTTTGATGAAGTTTTAGAAAGAGTTGGAAAAGGTGAAGTGCTTGCCGACATGAACCAAAATACAAGGCAAATGTTAAAATCTTACTACTCTTCAGCAAGCAAAGGCTCTGGAATAATTGAGGAGATAGCTGAAAAAAGATCAAAAGAAACGACTGAGCAAGCATACGACACAATTAAAAAGAATTTAGTTAATAACTTGGACACAACAGAAAGCAGTGTTGCTATTGCGGTGGGCAATAATTTAGATCAATTACAAAAACTTGAGTCAATAAATTACAGTAATATTTTGCGTCCAAATGGAAAAAATATAAACACCTCTAACTCCCTTACAGCAGCAATGAAAGAAGTTTTAGAAAATGAGCCTGGAATACGAAACAAATTATTAAAGTCTGTAGCTAGAAATCCCAACTCTCCAACTAAAACTTTATTTACAATGCAAAAAGGAAAAATAAAGTTTGTCAGAAATCCAACTATTGAAGAAGCAAATCGTTTAGATAGCTTGTTATCTGAACTAGCTAGAGATAACAAAGGCACACAATTAGAGTTAGATATACGACAAGGGGTTTTAAATCCTTACAGAGAAATATTTGACAATGAAGTTCCTGATATTGTTCCTGTTAGAAATCAATATTTTAAGATAAAAGAAAATAGGCGATTGTTTGATTTAGCAAGGTCTTCATTTAATAAAAACAAAACTGATGAAGCTGTAATTAAATTCAATGAGCTTCTAAAAAATGAAGACGCAGAAGGATTAGCAGTATTTAGGCAAGGATTTGCTCAAGCAATATTAGATAAAAAGGGGTCTGCAAATGTTCCTCTTGTAAGTTTACTAAAAAGATTAAATGCTAGCGAGGTTGGTGATTTAACTACTGTTGAGAGAGATTTATTTAAAAGGTTTTTTCCAGAGGACGAGTTAGAAGATGCATTACAAAAGATTAAAAATGCCTCTCAAGCAAATGTTACATATAGCAAAGTTTTTCAAACAACAGACACAACACCTACTGCGTCATTTAGAGAAGAAATTGGTAGTGGGGTGCAGACTGGTGCAGATGTTATTGATTTAGCTACTGGAGGCGGTTTGGCTACTACATTTAGAACAGTAGGCAGATTGCTTTCAGGTTCAGGACAAAGGCTTACCAAAGACCAACAAACTGAAGTAGCGAGATTGCTTATGGAAGAAAACCCACAACTATTATTTAGAGCTATGGAAGAAGGTGGCTCTGCAAGTGGTCGTGCAACTCAAGAATTGCAAAAGGTTGTCACTTTTTTAGCAAATAGAGTTGCTAAAGGTATTAATGTAGGAGTGCAGCAACAAGGATTATTAGATACACCTAAATCATCATTAATTGACCTCAAAGATAGCTTATTAGGAGCAAGATAAATGGCAAAAAATAACATCACTCAATTTGATGCTACAGACGCAAATAATACAGATATTAAGTCTATAGATATATCTGAGGGCATGAGTCCAGCCAATGTAAACAATGCTATTAGAGCATTGATGGCAACGCTAAAGGACATGGACACAGGGGCTACATCCCTCACCTCTCCTTCAGGCACAAATATTACTGCGACTACTGCTTTAAAGACGCCAGCAATACAATTTACTGATGGTGATGCAGCTATATCTATTGCTGATGGTGGTGGCGTTACAGCCAATGATTTTAGCTCTAGTAGCGTCAATATTGATGGTGGTGCGATTGATGCTGTAACTCTAGGCACTAACTCTGCGGTCACTCAGGCTGTTATTGATAATGTCAACATAAATGGCTCTACAATAGGGCATACAGACGATACAGACCTAATGACAGTCTCTAGTGGGTTATTAACTGTCGCTGGTGAAGTGTCCATGACAACGCT
>CEUI01063941.1_pt1 | contig 10301 bp, 11 predicted proteins | sample 531411 | NCBI WGS metagenome assembly CEUI01 (sample SAMEA2622841, study PRJEB7988) | marine metagenome | isolation source: saline water (ENVO:00002010), including
TTGAGGATCGCGAGCCGGTATTTGCTGTAAATTAGGGTGGTTCATACTGATACGACCTGAAACTGTGCCGCCATCATCAGACCTAATCTGATTTATATGCGAGTGTATACGACCTTGAGGCGTGGTATATTTTAAAATAGTATTAATAAAGGTGCCATGAGTCTTATTAAGCTCTCTGCATCTAAGAATAAGCTTTGGTAATTCGTGCGATTGTTCTGCAAGAAACGCTTTTGTAAAGCTGGGCGCGCCTTTTTCTGTCTTCGGATAAGGTAAACTAACCGAATCAAAAGCTTTAGCGAGCGAAGCGGCCGCCCAAACCTCTACATTAACGTCAGTTAAATTTTTAATTTTTTTATAAACTTCTTTTTCTTCTTTAAGAAGATAGTCTCTGGTTCTCTCCACACGGTCTGTATCAACACGAACACCGCGCCATGTCATATCAATAAGTAAAGGTAAAACATTTAACTCCAAGTCTACAATAGATTGTAAATCTTCTTTTAAAACAAGGGCTTTGAAGCAATTCCAAAGTTCTAAGGTTAACTCTGCGTCAGCTTCAGCATAAGGACCGACATACATAGACGGTAATTTCCACAGTTCCGCTTTTGGATCAACGCCAAATTCTTGAGCGGCTCCTGTTAAACCTTTCTCTGACTTTGTTTTTGAAAGGTAGTCGTATGCTAGAGCGTTCAAGCTATAACTAAATCTGTTTTCATCCAGAAGCGATGCGATAACCATAGTGTCAATAATACGTCCGTTTATGGTAAAACCGGCTCGTCTTAACCAACCGGCATCATATTGTGCATTGTGCATTACCTTATCAGCCGGCGATTCGCAAACTTTTTTCATCCAATTGTTCACGATTCGTTCGTCAAGGTTGCCACCCCCTAAATGTTTAATAGGGACATAACACTTAAAACCGTCTACAGCTACAGCGTAACCGACTATTTCGCCGTCTCCCTGAGGCCACCCCGGTCCATTTTGTTTAATGTTAGGGTCTTTAGTCTCTACATCTATTGCGATTGTTTTAGCGCTAGATAAATCTGGTAGACTTTCTGGTGGTATCCATTCACTTTTTGGTGTGAACATTGCCATTTGTAATGTCATTTTTTACCTCTATTAATTTATTAAGATACCACTGGGCTTTTTTAAGGTCTTGAATACCGTTTTTGTGCCTGTATCGTACCATATATTTAATTATATTGCCTTGCAGATAGTATTCAAACCCGTGTTCCGTGGCTGATTCTATAATATCTATAGTTTCTATCTTACTTGCGTTATAATGTGGTGGGTGATTTACATAATCCATTTGTACGCGTACCTCTTTAATTTTATCACGAATCATTTCTCTGTAAGGTTTATCTTTCATATCTGGTAACTCCTGTTACTGTCATCGGGCTCTATAATGTAAAGATTTTGTTTGGCTCGTGTAACGGCTACATAAAAGACGCGGTGTACGTCATCGTTACCCATACGCATAGCATCGTCAGCTGAGGGCGATAAATCGGTAAAAATAATGACGTTATCTGATTCACCGCCCTTTGACCCGTGGATCGTGGACACTGTAATACGGGGCTCTGCATTAAATTTTTCGCCTCTGCGAAGTAAAGCAGTAATATACACCCGTGATTCTTCTGGCAAACGGTCTAATGCCTTATGCCAGATTAGTTCATCCCCGACCATTAGGCCGTAGCTGTTCTGTAAAAGTTCCATATTTAATAAAACATCGCTATCAAGTCCAGTTAATTTTTTAAAACCGCGCTTTACGCGTGTTCCTGTTGACATATAGCTGTAAACGTCTCTTGCCATATCCAATGTAATATTTTTACCTTTGCGGAGTTGTTCCCAACCGTTAACTGCTGAAGAAATTTTTGCAGAAATAGAGCGATGGCCTTTATGAGAAAAGAGCAGTCCCATAGATTTGAGCGTTTCTACGACTGGGTTTAAGATATAACCCGCTTGTGCTAATATTAACCATTGGCCTTGTGTCAAGTCTATATCATCAAGACGAGCCATGTGTTTAACCAAACCCTCATCCTCTTTGGGCTGATATTTTTTCGGGTATCTGTGTTTAATTCTGTAAACAATAGATTCAGCAACTCTATGAATTTGCTTAGGGACGCGGTATGACTGGGATAAAGTCTCAGAGGAGCCGTCAAGGTTGATAAACTGGTCTACGTCAGCACCCGCCCACCTATAAATTGCTTGGTCATCATCTCCCGCTGCAAACATAAACTTACTTTTTTTATCCAAAGCATGAGCTATATCCCATTGCAAAGGCGATAAATCCTGTGCTTCGTCAAGAAAAGTTACTTCAAAATCAGGGCAACACTTATCTGATTCGTCAACAAAAGATTGAAGCATATCTGTAAAATCATATAAATTTCTGTGTTGTTTGTATTCTTTATAGCACTTACTAACATAATTTACTGTATTCCAATCCTCCTCTATATAAGATTGATTGTACTGTTCTCTTAAAGTTATTTTTCTTAAACGGGCTAAATTAATTACGTTAAGTATAGGATGGTCATTTTTTTGCATATCAGATAAATCCTCTTCCAAGATAGATTTACTTAAAACCATACCTATTTTCTTACCTAACTCTTCAAAATGAGGCCGTGACATAACCTGTTCAGGCGTAATTTCAGTTAACGACAAAGCTAGACTGTGTAAAGTTCTAAAGAAAAACAAATCATTATCAGGATCAAGTTTAAATCGTTTAGCTGCTCTCTCTTTAGCTTCTGTAGCCGCTTTGCGTGTAAAAGCAAGAAACGCTATATGATTAGGGTTCGTGCCTTTACTTAAAGAATCATCTACCATATTTAACAAAGTAGTAGTTTTCCCTGTGCCCGGCGGTCCAAAAATTCTAAACATTAGTTATCGTTTAAAGGTTTATCAAAGCCAAGTCCATCAAGGTAGTCTTCTGGTTTCATAAAAGGTGGTATTTCATGGACAAAAATCGGTGTAGTTTCTCCTACCCATGCGCCGACAACATTAAACTCCATCCATTCGACAGCTTCTTCGTATGTCATGCCGTCTCGTTTCATAAATATATCTACAGATTTATTATAACTGTAAATCAAAACTTCAGGCATATTGATACGGCTACCAACCCCTATAATTGCATCTTCTAAGCCATCAGCCTTAACTAATCTTTCATCCTCTGTCATTTTTCATCTCCTTCTGATAACATAACATACATATAAAACCTTCAACATGAGCACCTTTTTTTGCTACTGGAATCCAATATGTTTTAACACGACATTTCTTACAAGTTCCATCCCACCTTATTGTTTTTATGTGTTTTTCATCATTCATCTTTTATGTAACTCCTTGCAACTTCTTGAACAGTTTTTCTCTCTTTGTCATATTTTTCTATAATTTCTTCTAGTTTTTTTTTGTATTCGTATTTTGTCGGCATATCTTCGTTTGACTTCCACCAATTCTCTTTTACAAATTCGCAAAATTCTTTTGGAAAATGTCTTCCTATTAATTGATACCAATCTTTATAAAGACGTGCTGTATTCCATGTCATACTTCATTCCCCCAAGCATCCCAACCTTCATGCTTTTGCCTAGCAAATAATTCTATTCTTGGAATATCCCCCATCAATTCAACTATTTTATCTCTGGTGCAATCCGGTTTTCGTGAGTGCTCTCTAATTGGGTCATAAATTATTTGATGAACAGAATTACTTTGTCTTCTAATTTTGCCCTTTGTGCCTATCAAACAAAGCTCTGAATTAGCTCTAGTCCAATAACCTAGCCCATAAAAAGTATTAAAAGAATCTTGCGGTAAAAAAGAAGTTTGATTTATGTTATAGTTTTTATTTGTTTTAACCCAAACAAAACCACAAGTTTTATATGTAAAACCCCAACTAGATAAAGTATCAATACCTTCAATAAGATTTGGAAACGTCACCCAAATAAATAAAACACAATCTTTTTCACAAATATCTTGTATAGGTAAACTTTTAATATCTTTAATATCCATAGTTTTATAATGTGCTGAAGCTGATTTGTGTCCTCCTTTTGCAGTCCAAGTTCTATAACTCCAAGGCGGATCAGCGTAAATTATGTTATATTTTTTATTAGGAAAAGGTATAGATTTATCTTCCATTAGAAAGGCTCCTTTTCTTTTGGACCTAAATCAGGTGTATTAAACTCGTGGTCCGTGTTACGATATGAAGGTATAGCCCAAACGCGAACAGATCGGTTATTAATTTTCATAACCGTGCTGGACCCATTTATATCTCGTAAGCGTTGGGCTATCTTGTGCGACTTATACTCAAAAAACTTATTCTTTTTAAGAAAGCTTTCAAAGTCTCTAAGTCGAAAATAGGTTAAGTGCGCCTCTTCATCTGTCCAAGGCCGTCTTAACAATATCTCTTCTTTTTCCTGAGCTTGCTGTAAATGTCGGCAAAACTCTTCTAAATAATCATAAAACTGTCCGCTTGTGCTAGCATCTTCCGCTACTTCTATAATAGCCGCATCATTCTCTTTCATCTCATTCAATAAAGCACTAATCCGTGCCTCCCATGCTTCTTTTCGCACAGATCGTGGCATAAAGTTAAGCTGTTCCATACACGCCTTTTGAAAAGTGGGCTGTGATAACAACGCTTCGGTGTCTAATTCTAAAGGTTCCCCGCTAACGTCCATAAACCACACAGGAGGGCTTGAATTATATTTTCGAAGGTTTGCTATGGTTGCGCCTTGAACAGCCGATCCTACCCCGTGTAATCGCGTTCTACATAGTTCTTTATTACAATGAGAGTTTATGGGCGCATCATTACATTTATAAGCATAATCTTTCTTTTTAGCTTGATTGGCTACAATGTTAACCTCCGATAACGGCAACGGAGGTTCTAAATAAGTCATATTATAAGTTAAAATTTCTGTTTCCCAACTATCCGGATAGGCCTTTCTTAAATAAACAGCTAAATTAAACAATCCATTGTTACGTCCGCCCTCACTAATTTTACTTGCACATAAGGTCTGAAGGCAAGGCGGACCATCTTTTATAGGTGTATCTTTTATGTCCTCAACCTGTAGAGCTAATATTTGCTCTTTATTCAGCTTATACTGCTCGTACAAGGCGATAAACTCTTTTAGGGTGGCAGAGGTGCCGTCATCTTTAATTGCATACCTCAGACCGCTCTCTGCGTCATAATAAGGCAAGTTTAAAAAATTACCTACATCACCTCTATCTAAATGTAATTTAATTTGTTTTGGAAATATCTCACTTTGACCGTATCCTAACGCGGCTGATATATGTTGCAGTGTTTGTTGCATATCTTTTGCTTCTACCCATTCTTCACTAAATAGAAAACAATGAGCGCCCCCGCTTTTAGAACGGCATACTATCAATGGTAATTTTAATTTTCTAATTCTTTCAACTAATGTTTTATGGTCAAGAGGATAGGTATCAATATCAATACAACCCCACTTACACAGTGATTGTGCATTAATTGGTATGATACCTAGAGAGTCCCCTTTACCTGATAGATGACCCAACCAATGATCCTTGGTCCGTGGCTCCCTAACGAGAGCCGCTCTGCCGGACTTTTTACCGTTAGTTTGGGTCTTATCTATCTTATAAGTACCAAACGCCTCTTCTAGCCCATCAAATATTGAACTAAAAGCTTCCCACATTAGAAGGGCATTTCGTCTTGATTGCTTTTATCTTCAGTTTCGGGCTTCACACTGTTTGTTGGCTGTGTTTTAGGAGTCTCTGTCTCTTTACCTGAGTCCTGTTCATACTTTACCTCAACGGTGTTTTGCTCTACAGATAATGCAAATGCCTTAGCTTCATTATAAAGGTTAACGTCCGAAAGCTCATTATCTAATTTCATATCCCAAACAAAATAATCGCCTTTACGTCCACTTTCCATGTAAGTACCAAGATTATACATATATAAAAATCTAGGTGGTATAAACATAGAACCGTCAGCTTTTTGCTTACGTCTTGTAGAAATAATACTATTCCATTTACGACTTGCTTTTAAAGATGTGCTTTTCATAGCAATCATAACAGCATCTGTAGCACCCGTATAGTTACCCTTATCGTCTGTTTTAACAATCAAACAATAATGTTGATGGGTGTCTTCTATGTAATGACCCGATCCGTCAGTAAGATACTCTTTATTATCTTCCTTACTTCTCTCTGTCGTAGGACACTCTTCTTTAGTAGCATAAATTGCGATAGGAGCGCTTTGCTCATCGCCAAGTGGAGACCATTGAATAAAGCGTCTTTGGAACACACAAGGCACAACCTTGATTCCTTTATCTCTATCATATATCTCACCTGTTACTGTATTATACATATCACCAGACACAGCGCCACGGTTTGCTTCAAGTATCTGCTTAGATAAATTTGTTTTCAAAAACGGAATACTTAAAGTTTCTTGGTCAACTTCTTTATTACCTAGACCAGAGTCTGCCTCTAACATACTTTGATCAAGTACAGCTATTTCTGCTGTTTGCTTTTTTACTACTTCAGCCATTTACTTTCCTTTCATAATTTTAGCTCTACGGCCTGTCCACGCACCAAATACTGGCGGTATCTCTTGACCGGCTTCAGTTTGTTCTCTTATCCATGATTTAAGAGTGCTACTATGCACAATCTCTTTTTTATCTACGGTAAAGCCTCTTGCTCTAGCCGCTTCATAAAAATCATGTGCTATATTATCTTCGCCCATGCCAAACTCAGCCGCTACTGATGATTTAATTAAATCGCCAAAATTGTTTTGACGTAACCAATCATGTGCTTCTGGTCTGTCGGCAACTTTAATTGTGCCACCATAAGTAGGAACAATTTCTATTTTAGAGCCATCTGATAAAGTAAAACTCTCTAAGTTAATTTCTTCCATTAACAAAGGCATATCTTCATCAGTTAAGGCAAGAAGTTCTTTTTTCGCAAACTTTAATTTTTCTTCAAGTTGCGATACCTCGTCTTCTTTTAAGGCTATCTTATGTGCGATGTCTGCAACGCTTTTTAATTTGTCGGTGCTTACATCACTAATAGAATCTGCGCTCATAGAGTCAGCTTCTACCTGTTGTAATAAATCACTCATTTGTCATTCTCCGTTGTTCGTGATTAAAGACTTTATTATTGTCTTGCATATAAGAAGATATGCGTTATATAATATATTGTCAAGTAAAGGATAAAAAAATGTATGTATTTAAAACAAAACCTTTTAAACACCAGCAGGATATATTTGATGAGAGTTGGGATCGTATGTATTACGCTTTGTTTATGGAAATGGGTTTGGGTAAATCAAAAGTTATTATAGACACAATAGGTAAATTAAAATTAGAGGGTAAAATTGATTCGGCTTTAATAGTTGCACCAAAGGGTGTGTACGATAATTGGGCTAAACAAGAAATACCGAATCATTTACCTGACGAGTATGAGCGTTTTATTGTTAGTTGGAAACCCACTAAAGCTAAAGCATTTCAAACCGATATGAATAAATTAGTATTTGAAACATTACCCGGCATAAAATTTTTTCTTGTAAATGTTGAAGCGTTTAGCACAGAACGAGGTAAAAAAGCCGCATATTATTTTTTAAAGAAAAACCCTGACAATATTATGGTTGTTGACGAAAGCACCACGATTAAAAACAGACAAGCTGTTAGAACCAAAAACCTTTTACAGTTAGGTCAATATGCAAAGTATAAAAGAATATTAACGGGTTCTCCTGTGACTAAATCGCCGATGGATTTGTTTTCACAATGTAAATTCTTAGATACTAAAGCATTGGGTCAAGAGAGTTATTTTGCTTTTCAAAACAGATATGCTGTTGTGCAACGCAAAACATTTGGTGCTCGTAGCTTTAATGATATTGTAGGTTACAGACGTTTAGATGAATTAAATGAAAAGTTACTAGGGTTTTCTGCGCGTACATTAAAAAAAGATTGTTTAGACTTACCTAATAAAATTTACATTAGAAGAAATGTTCCTTTAACGCACCAACAAAAGACAATTTATGAGGAAATGCGGCGATTCGCACTAGCTCGTCTTGCTAAGGGAGAGCTTGCAACAACCACTAGTATTTTGACTCAGTTGATGCGATTACAACAAATTTGTTGTGGTTATTTAGAGAGTGACGAGGGCCGTTTAGAAGTTTTAGATAGTCATAGATTAGATGAACTTATGAACATAATACAGGAAACAAGTGGTAAAGTAATTATATGGTGTAATTATGTTTATGGCATCGGTGAAATAAAAACACGGTTGGTTGATGAGTATGGGAAAGACACAGTGGAAACTTATTTTGGACAAACAAAACAAGAAGATAGACAGGAGATAGTTAAAAGATTTGAGGATCCTAATGATTCGTTAAGGTTTTTTATAGGTCAACCTAAAACTGGGGGATATGGTATTACACTTAATCAAGCGTCTACTGTTATATATTATAGTAACAGTTATGATTTAGAGAGTAGATTACAGTCAGAGGATAGAGCGCATAGAATAGGTCAGAAAAAGTCTGTGACTTATGTAGATTTAATATCACCCGGAACTATAGATGAAAAGATTGTAGAGGCGCTTAGAAATAAAATTAATTTGGCAGATCAAGTTTTAAAAGAAGAAACTAAAAATTGGTTAAGTTGATACCTCTGACATTCTTTTAACTAAGCGTCCCGCTCTTGTGGGTACGTCTACATTGTGCCATTTAGAATCTTTCATTTGATTAGATGCTTCTTGCCAATCTCTATCATCAACAGCTTTCCTAAACTTGATGAATTTGCTTAAACGAGGACGGCCCATATTAAACATCATGTTGGCAATAATTCTTTGCACTTCTTCCGGCAACTCGTCAAAATTATCAAACAATATTTTACATTCAGATATAGTTGTTTCTATATCCTGATTAAAACATTCAGCTACTCTTTCTTCAGACACAGGTGTACCAAGTGGTTGACTAAACTCAGGGTCAGACTGTAAAACAAGATGACCGATACCGAAAGTTGGATAACCTAAATGGTCGTGGTAAATTTTATACTCTACGCCTTCATCGTATTCCAGCTCTTGTCTTAATTTATCTAAATCCATATTTACCTCTATATACTTATTTTGCCATATTTTTGTTTAAATCTAATATCGTCTTGACTTGGAAACTGAAATCGTCCTGTTTCATAATCCCTAACTTTACCGGAGAATATGTTTGGAGTTTCACTTTTTAAGACTCTTATTGGTGCTCGTTCGTACTGTATTCTATTTCCAAAAGCTTCAGGTAGACCGGCTGCATAGGTGTCTAACGTAATGTTACCAGAGGCATCCCTATACATATCTTGAAGGATTGGTTGTCCTGCCATTTGACGTTCTATAAGCATTGCATCAGTAGGTATTTGTGTTACGGGCAACTGTGTTGGGTCATAAACGGATCGTGTAGGCTCCACAGAAATAGCTGTTTTAAAGTATTGTCCGTCTCTATTTACTGGCGGAGTAGTGTTAATAAATCTATTTTTTAACTGAGATAAAATATTACTTTCCATTAAAGGTTTTAAAAAACCACCGGGTAAAAGAAACTGTAATAACCCTTTTGGTTCCATTAATGATTTTTCACCAAATGAAAAATATTTTCCTCCATCATATTGCGGTATTAAATCAGTAGGCCTACTTAAAGACGGTATCCCTTGAGCAAATCTTTTATTGAAATCTCTTGCTCCAATAATATTTAAAATACTTTGAGCAGTGTTTCCCGGTAAACGGTTGTCTTTAATATTTAAAGCTTGTGCAAACCGTGGGTCGTAAGTATCAGATCCAATTATATTTGATCGACTAATACCAACTTTAGGAGCAGCTATTCGAGCAGCTTCTTCTTTTACATAATCGTCATAATCGTCTTTTGTATAATCCATAGGTCTTTCGTCATATTGACCTGTAGCTGGTGCAAAATCACTAAAAGACATATCAAAAGGATCTCCACCGTTTGCTAATCCTACAATACCACCGTTAGCAAACGATTTTTTAAAAGTAACTCCAAATTTATTTGGACCTACCTCTGGCACTATTTGAAAATTACCTATTTTAAAACTATCCTTTAAGTTTTGAAGAAAAGGATTAGCGATAGTGCTTATACCAGATTGTCTGTTATTTGTACTATAAGAAATATTAGAAGGCATTTTAGGTGTTGCATAATAAAACTCATTGTCATCTCCACCTTGTAAACCAGACATAATTGATTGTTGAACCTCTACAGGCGCTGTTTCTAATCCCATCTCAAAAGCAGCTCCGCCGTCTTGCATAAACTGTGTTGGTTGTTGAGCTTTAATTAATCCTGATGTTATATCGCCCGGAAA
>CEUI01012213.1_pt1 | contig 10293 bp, 11 predicted proteins | sample 531411 | NCBI WGS metagenome assembly CEUI01 (sample SAMEA2622841, study PRJEB7988) | marine metagenome | isolation source: saline water (ENVO:00002010), including
TGAACCTGGAGCTGAATCTCCACCTAATGTCATTATTGGGTCATCAATTGTTATTGCTGTGCTATTTACGGTTGTGGTAGTTCCATCAACTTGTAGATTCCCCGCGATAATTACATCCCCACCAGATGCGTTTAGTGTTAAGTCTCCACTTGAGGTTGTAATCGTACCAGCTGCTGCTACACCTATCGTAACTGCATCTGCTGTTACACCTGCGAATGTCGGATTATCGGATGTTCCAACTGCCTGTCCTATTGCAACTGTTGGAGTAGCACTCTCACCTGAGTTGTTTGCAAGAGTTACACCAGTTCCTGCTACAAGACTTGTAACATATGAACCTGTTGTTTCAGTTCCTAGAATAACGCCATCATTCTTTACTGTAACGACTCCATCTGTAACTGAAAAATTATCAGTTGAAAAAGCTGCGATTCCTTTCGCAGAATCTGTTGCGAAAATGTCTGAATCAGTTTGGTCTACTTCTAAGGTTACTGCATTGTTTGATGCGCCTGAACCTACCGTAGCAGCTATTCCGTCACCTGCGGTGAGGTCTACTAATGTTGGTAGGTGGTAAACTTCTACACTAGAATTATTATGTCTTCCAATGTAAAGTTTCTTACCGTATTGGTCTAATGCCAGTTCTCCAGACGCTAGAGAACCTGGCGTAGTTGAGGCACCGTTATTAGCGGCTCTCTTTATTTGTATGGTATTAGCCATAGTATTCTCCTATTGGTTAAGTGAATGTACCACCGTCTAGAGCAGTACGACCAGAAACATGGACTTCGTTCCATGAATCTTCATCTCTGATGTACATTACATCATCATCGGTATCATACCACATATTTCCCTCTACGGGAGAAGATGGGGCTGATGCCTGTTTTGCTTGTTGTGTTGCGACTTCATCTAGGGCATCTGCTAAATTTTTTGCAGTTATACTATCTGAGTCATGTTGAATCTTTTTAGTGTTTATAGTAAACGACTCGGTGCTCTTAGCAGCTGTTTGTGTTCCAACAGATTTGGTAGCTGAGCTTGTCGTTACTTTTGCTGTTACTGCCATTAATCGCTCCTTGATGAAATACTTGCGTATCTACTAGCTGAATTGTTAAGATAAATATCCCCCTGGGCTATCCTCGCGTATGAAGTTCCAGACTTTTCAACCATTTCCCACTTTCCGTCAAAGCTATCATCTAATGTTTCCGTCCATTGAGCATATAGTTTAATTGCAACTGTATATGTCGTTCCACTATCAGAAGCAGTTAATTTGCCAATAGTAGATTGGTCAGTCTCATATATCTCTGTTCTATATGGGTTTGCAGATGTTCCAGCTCCTGCGCTACTACCACTAAAATCCGAAGAACCTGTGTAGTCTTTACGGACTGTCATCATATATGACTTGTTAGCCGTAGCTGAATCAAGAGTAAGGGTCATATCATAATCAGCCCCTTGTAAAATCTCCATATCTGCATATGTTTTGGTTGTTTCAGGCATTTAATTCTCTAATATAAGAATACAACGCTTGATGAATTTGACTTTGTTGCACATATTGGATATGTGTGACCTTTTAATAGATGAAACACTACATCAGTATCGTCTACTGTTAATGTTACATCAGCTGCCGTACCCTTCATATGGACTGCTCTACAAGCGTCTACCGCCGCACTTCCATCAGATACTACAGCTTTTACATAAGGTGATACACTTTCCTGAGTTGTGTAATCGTTTAGTCCTTTAGCCATTTTTATCTCCTTACTTTAATGAAAAAACTGGTTGCGTTCCAGTTATAAAAATTTTCTTAAGATTGCTCTCGTTGTCAGCGAGATGTTTATAATATTGTTTCATATAATATTCTTTTTTCTGAATATCTTCCTTTCTTTCAGCTGACTTTGCTTTAATAAACTCTACAACTGCCAAACTAAGCATTTTGTTTAAATTAACATGAGTAGTTTCATTAATTGAAGTTCCAGTTACTTCAGTAAGTGAAGAATCAGCTGTTGTTTCAGGGTCTTGAGATACAAAAGGTTTTAAAACTGATGTATATTCGATTCTTAAGCCATTTGTAATAGCTTCTGAGGGATATATTAGCTCATCAGCAGCTGGCGTCAATCTTCCTTCAGAATCAGGAACCAACATTGAGCCTGTCCTCATCTGAAAAAGATGTAACTTTCTACCCTTTTTTAAATAAAACCAATTATTAGCTGTGTCAAAACTCATGGATTTGTATCCTCAGAGACAACTGGTTCAAAACCTAGTCTCCTTATATTTTTATACTTATTATCGTCTTCTGTGTCTAAAACGCTAACAGAATTTATGGATATTAAACCAGCTGGCAAAGAATATTGATTGTCATCTCCATCAGATGATGAAACTATATTCTGTTTATTAACAGATATGGAATCCTGTTGAGTAGATTGTATTTGATGTATTGCATCTTTTATCCATGCAATTACAAGATTAGTATCTCTCGTATTGCTTCTTTCCATTATTTCTAAAATAGTCATTAGTATGAGTACTTCCTTCTTCTTGAAGATGTATTACTACTTCTTCTTTTTCTTTTAGTTCTACGTTTCCTTCTTTTTCTCCTTCGTCTGATAGCCCTAGAAATTCTTTTGACTCTTTTCGCAGTCTTTCTACTCCTTCTTGCTTTCCTTCTCTTTCTACGAGCCATATTAGTCTCCTATCAACACAACTGTTACTGTTGCTTCATTAGTCCCGTCAACATAATCGCTTGCATGAATCTTACATTCTGCTAAAGCACCTCCACTTAAAGGTACTAAACACGCTTCTCCAACACTTAAAACTGCATGGGTGTTGTCTTCATAAGTAACTGTAACTGAAGCCACAGTTCCGAGAGTAGAATCATATTTAACATAAAATGCTTTAACTCCATTCGCCCCTGGCTCTGTTCCTGTGGTTGTAGCCGTTCCTTCAAAGGCTAATGCTCCATCTGTCAAAGCAGTCGCACCATCGGATGTTTTTTTATCAATTACTCCAACGTATTTAATTGCTTTTGCATCTGTGTATGAAGTTTCTATTGTACCTCCATGACTTCCAACTTGGTCTACATGGTATGATTGATAGGCTTTTGAATCAACAGTTTCAGAAGCATCTATCTGAGGCTCTACTGAACATTTCATAATAAGTTTATTTGCCATTAGCTAGATTTCCTTTCCTCTTGTCTTTGCCCCTTCTGTTGTTGAGGAGGAGCTGCTAGAGTTCCTGTGATTGCTTGTAATTCTGATATAGCTTTTTGATAATATTGAGCTGATATACCATATTGTTGCTGAGATACTCCCATATATGATTGAGATTTTTGCATATGAATCCCAGCTTCTTGAATAAATCTTTCTCTTTTCTTAACATCTGTTGAATAAGCTTGAACCTCAGCCTGTATCTCAGATGAATACTTTTGTATATCATTTGTATACTGTGAAACCTCTTTTTGTAGATTCTGAGATTTTAATGATAATTCAGTAGTATATTTTTGAACATCCCCATTGAATGTAGCTTGCAATTTTGCGATTTCAGCTTGGGCAGTTTGAACATCAACCCCAATTCTTGAAGATTCCTTCTGAACTTCAGCTGAGTATTTACTTATTTGACTATTTATCTCTTGAACTTCCCTCGAAACATCAGCTTGATGTTTTTGTAGTTGTTCGGCAATTCTAGCTTGTTCTTCAGCTATCTCTGCTTGATATTTTTGTAAATCACCTGCAAATTTTTGTTGAGCTGCTCCTACTTCAACCTGATATTCTTCTAATTTAGATTTCTCAGAGTTTATATGAGAACTAGCTCTTTGTAATTCTTGAGAAGCTATGCCCATCTGAGTTTCTACCATCTCAGGGTCTTCTTCTATTAGCCATTGTTGAGCTGATTTAATAGTTTGAGAATTAACTTGAGTATCTCCCTCTCCAGTGGTATCACCACCTCCTATTGAGCCATAATCATCTATCAATGACTTAGCCTTTGCTTGGGCATCTGAAATTTCAGTATATGATATATCAATTTCACTTGGCATCACTATTGTTGGCAGAGGAGTTGAAATTGAAAGGTCTACTATACTATTAATACCTTCTGTTATTGCAAAATCAGATGGTAATGATGTCGATAGATTCAATGATGTTGGCAAAGAAACTCCATTAAAATTTGGAACACTTGGTAATGACGTTGAAGGAGTTACGCTTGAAAATGTAGATGTCGGTTTAGGAATATCTCTTATTGAATGAGAAGGATAGGATGATAGATATGAACTTAGAGCTGTTGTAACAGAATCTAAAGAAGTGAGAGCCTTGTCCCTATGAACTCCACCTTGATACAATGAATCAAGAGAAGCTGCATACTGAATCACAACATTCTCAAATTCAGCTAAAATCCAAGAGTCAGTATTTTCATCAACTAATGGTGGAGCGGCATATACAATTATACCTTTATCACCTGAAGTTGCATTAACTGTTATTGTATTACCATCTACATCAGTATAAGAAGAAGTAGCTCCTGTTTGTGAATTATAATCAGGGTCTGGTTTAATATATATTTTACCACCTAATTTATAATATTTTGGGAACATTTTAGTTGCTCTTAATAGGCTACTAGCTTCATCAAATATGTGAATATTATTATCTTCAACCTCCACTGCTACTCTTCTCTTAGTCCCAGCGGATGAAATAGTATTACTAGATATTGTAGAACCATCAAACCTATATACTGCTAAGATTTTATCATAAGGGACTGATGAGCCGTCTCCTATTACCGAATCTGAACCATCATGACCTTGTATAGTTTCTTCATTAGCTATTGTCCACAAGAACTTTTCAGGTAATGATGATACTACAAACTTAGCCCCTTGGTTAACATAGTCAACCAAAATTCTGGCTTTATTAGAATTCCCAGTGATATTATTTACTTTTTCCCAAAGTTTCATTTCTTATCCTTAATAAATGGAGAGTCAGGATAGCGGGCAGAAAGGAGGAGCAAAAAACCCACTACCCATCATCTCCAATACTAACCGTGTGAAAAATTATTTCCAAACGGCGTGAGCTTCGGGCATTTGCCACTCGAAACCAAGTTCTGTTAGAATCATATCAACTCGTTTATCAGTACCTGTATTCTCTAAGGATTGTACTCCAACGTAGATAGAGGTATCTCTATTAACGCCATTTCCAACTAGAGGTCGGCACTTAACGTGGTTCATATTAACTCCAAGAATCTTGACGTGAGAGCGGTCAAGCGAGATACAACGAGCAATATTCATATCGCCATATACAGTCGAAACTGTCATCGTGTCGAGTCCGAATACCTTTTTACGACCAGCTCTGGACACATCATAACGTAATTGGTCTTCGAGACCTAAGTTTGCACTTAGATAACTTTCGCCATTACCTATTTTGTGGAACCAGTTGTATACATCTGTTGAACAGAAATATACTGTCGCTTTACTATTGTTATATCGTGGGTCTACATATTTGCTCATATCATCTAGAAAGCCATCAACTGTTTTAGTCTTAGACCAGCTAAAGATATTTCCATAATTAAGAATGTAGTCTACTGCTCCTTGAGTATGTGTAATACCTGCCGCATCAGTAAACTGTGAGCCAAATAAACCAGCTTGTTCAATATCCCACTTATGCTCAATTAGTTTATCACGCCAAACTCTAGCCCATTCGTTTGGTTCATATTTAAGAACCGTTGCACGAGCAGTGTTTGTCATTCCAAACTCAGTTCTAAAGATTTGAGTTTGTCCATAACCAGTTGAGTAAGGATTATCTTTCCAAGTAGTCCCAAGAAGGCTTGAACCTTCACCGTAAGAAGTACCTACAACATGGCATCGCATCTCTTCAAGAGTTTGAGCGATGTCTTTGTCATATACTTGACTTACTGGAGCATTACTTGCATAAGATGTAAATTCACCTGAAGCAGCTCTTACCACAGAACCAGTTATTAATTTCGTTTCCATACTATTTTTGGTTGCTTGAGCACCAACCGCTGTAACACGAATTACTATATAATCCGTAGCAGTCGGGCCACCACCAGCTGTAGATGTTATCGGAATTTGTACTAACTGATTAACTTGGAAGAACTCAGGTGCTGTACCCGCAGAACCTACTGCGATTGCCCCTGTTGATTGCCCTGAAACGTTCTGAATATTACCAGCTGATTGATAATCAGTAGCCATATAAAGTTTCAAAACATCAGCAGTTGCGATTGTAGCATCTCCGCCGTGAGCAGTAACTGTTGCATCATTAAATACATCAGTTGTGCCACTATTGATACATCCCACAACATAAGCATAACGCTTAAGGTAGGATTGTCTCTTCTCTGTGAACTTGAAACTAGGGTCGTCTGTGGGTTTTTTACCAACTTTAGATACAAGTCGGAAAAACGGTGTTTGGTCAATCGCTAATTCGGTAAACCTCTCGGAGAAGTCATACCGTCTACGTAAATCACCAGTGCCAAGGCTTGAGCCTTGAGACGCCGAGTAACCTTCGGTCAAACCAGAACTAGTTGCAAGAGCAAGAGGAGTGTTACCTGGATAACTTGTGTCAGCCATTTTAATCTCCTGTTGTTTACATTACTTGTTCAATTGCTGACTCGGCTCCCATTAATTTATCAAAAACAACGTCATCTACACTTTTATCAGGTGGAGGTGGGGTTGAACCTGCGCTAGCGACGCTAGAAGGTCTTCCGCTAACAGTCTTCATTTGATTTAGCATATCCTCTCTAGTAGAGTTAGCAACATTTTTTTGATGTTGTTCTCTATTTTTAAGGTAATGTATATCATCAAGTGATAAGGTATGGTCTTTTGCAAAATCCATCATCTCTCCAAACTCATCATCATTCATTCCATGTCTTGCTTTAAAATTAGATTCTTCCGCAAGTTTGGCTGATGATTGAGCTTGACTAGTTTGAAAGTCTCGCAATCTTTTTGAAACTATACCATCAATAGTAGCATTAAACAACTTTCCTGAATCGCCGTCAGGATTAGACAACGCATCATCTACATCCATCATAAAGTCTTCAGATAATCCCATTTGTTCTTTCATATTAGTGGGTGCTGAGCCACCACCCTCAAAATAATTCCTCACATGAGTAATTAAATTAGGGTCTTCTCTCATTGCTTCTAGAATAGGAACGTATGGCTCTAATTCGCTTAAACGAGAATTAAGTCGTTTACCTTCACGACTAGAGTCTGCATATCTCTTTTCTAGAGTTTTAACCTCTTTTTCAAGGCTATTTGACTGCTCAGGGTTCTCATTGAGAGAAGTTGTCTGTTCAGTTGTCTTTTCTTGTGTTACCATTTGCGGTTCTTTTGCGATTCCATCTCCGCTTACTTGTGCGTCTAGCGCATTAAAAAAATCGATAGATTCATCGTCAGATGAAGGGGTCGAAGCAAGTTGCTCCTCAAGTCCTAGCTCAGCAGCTGATGCTGCGTCATCCAGTACTTCTACTTCTGAGTTACCTTTTGTCTGTTCTTCCGCCATATTATTCTCCTTTTAAGTTAAGATTATACCAGAAAATAATCAATTTATTTCTCCTGGTTATTTTTTTCTTTTTCAGATGCTTTTGCTTCGCGCCTTATAGCATCAAATTCATTCTTTAACATACCTCTTAATAGCTTTTGTTGAGCCTGGGTATCCATAACTTCTTTATCTACAACCTTAGAACCTTTCTCTACTTTTTCTTTAATTCCCGATTGAACTAATTGTCTTTCTAGGGTTTCAATTGTTCCATCTTTATCCTTAATAGCTTCTTCCATTTGAGATAATTGAGATTGTAATTGTGAATAAAGAGATTTTCTTTTAATAATATTTTCTTTTCCTCTAATATCTGTTTCAGATAACATAGCTATATCATCTATTAAACCCGCCTGAAACCATCTAAAATATTCTTCTATTAAAGCCCATCTATTAACAGGCATTGTAGAGCCAGCTACTATTCTTATATCAAACTTAGCACTTCCATAATCATTATACTTTTGGACAGCAGTTCCAAAATCGTTATAAACAGGAATATTAATTTCAGCTATCTTTTCTTCATCTAGATTATTAGGATTAACTATTCTAAAAACTTTATGAGCTGTATATGTACTTTGAGCTACTTGAGTAAATACTCTTCCTATATGTTCTAAAGATGGCTCAACAATGGATTGCATCCAAGCTTTAATTCTACGAGTTCCAAATTCATCTAAAGCTAAAAGACCTCTATATGTTTCATGCTCCTCTCCTTGAGCACCCTGCATAGCAGGAGAAATACCACTCAAATACTCCATATCCTGTTTACCCTGTTGAGTAATTGTATAAAAAGCATTATTCAATGGTAATGGTTGAACTGGAGCTGGTGGTTGAAATCCTTGTCTATACTTCAATAAAGCACCTGGAGAAGAAGAATATTGTTCCCATTCATCCTCAGGCACAGAACCTTCTTCATATATCCATCTTAAATTAGAAGATAGATTTGCATTATGAATCATAATTTGATGAGCTTTATTTATCTCTTGTTGTTTCCCCACCAATGGAGAGACTGCTGACATAGGATAAGGAGCACCTGTGTATTGATAAACCACTGGTACGATTGGATATTCAGAAACTGGTAATTCATATTCGTATAAAAAAGTATCTCCAGCTGTACACTTTAACATAACCCTAGTTTCCCAAAAAGGAATAGCATCCTTCACACTATCCATAAACTGTTTATTGTCTTTCATAGCTTCAAAAGCTTCTTTTCTGAAAACTGTATTTTCCATTACAGTTGCCTCTTGAACATATTTTTCAGTTAGAGACATTTGAGCTTGTTCTAATTGTTGTTGAACTCCCTCTTGGGCTTTCTTTAGCTCTAATTCCATTCTTTCAGGAACCATTTCTCCTTCTTCAACAAGTTCAGCCATCTTAGTTTGCTGTTCCACAAGTTGTACTGACATCTCTTCAGACATTTTTTCCAACTCAGATTGCACTTGTTTGTTTATTTCTATCATTTGCTCACGTGAAGGAGGTTTTTGAATAAAAACATTAAAGAACTCTTTTTTCTCTTTCATGTAACATTCATAAAAATCAATTACCTCATCTTGCTCTCCAGCTTCTTTATATCCCTCAAAACCTATATCTTCTTTGGTTATATATTCAGAATCTTCAACTCCCCTTCTAGAATATTCTCTTAACTCAGGAGAACCAGTGGCTTTGTTTATTTTACGAGCGTATTGTGGTAATATATTTTTTAATTGTGTTTTTGTAAGATTCTTTCTGACGATTATATAAGAAGCATCTCTCAATAAGAAATCAGTACTCATTGGGTCTGGGTATACATCAAAAGGGTCTATCCTTTTAAACTTTACTTCACCCATTCCTCTATCATCATCCGAATCAATATCTACATGAAAGTACCCTACCCCCCTTACTAAAGAATCTCCAATGATTTGAGAAAACAAAGAACGACCATTAGAATGATACCATGCATAATCAATTATATCAGAATGAACTGCTGCTACATCAACATCAGAACCTTCAGCTCCAACGGCTTTCCATGAAGGATTCCCAGAAGTAACAAAATACTTCATTGTTTCAATAACTGGAGTTATTCTATTGATAATAAAAGACGGCATCCCAGCTTCTTCAAGAGCTCGCTCCTCATCCCGACTTAGTTGGTCACCCAAGAAGAAGTCGGATGCTTTCGTCATTAAATATTGCCATTTGTGTCGATGCGAATTATTCGCCTTATCGAACAATTGTTTTATGTCTTCAGCTTTTTTCTTTGCAGTTTTTCTAGCCAATTAAGATTTCCTCCTGTCGCCCCTAATTTCAAAATGTACTAAGTCATCAAATTTATTGTCTTTAACTTGCGTATCCATATCCCAGTCGCCGCCCCAACGAAGAGTAATTCCCATACTTTTTGCTATTCCAAGAACATATCCTGCGAAATAGCTCATTCTTTCTCTGTCTTCCCAATCAATCGGATAAGGAATAACGTCAACCGCAGTCGAAGGAAGAGAATTATGGTTGCCATTCGGGAACTTAAGTTTGCTGTTCCCTTTCCTGTAGGCTTCATTTTGCTTTTCTTCTCCACGATGACCCTCAATGACTGTGCAGTCGAATCCTTCAACAACCTTTTTAAATATTTTCTGTAGTCGCCCATCACAAGTCTCCAGCTTGGTTAAACTTTTTTTACTGAAACGGGGCATTTTTATTTTTTTAGACCCTTTAAGAAATTCATAACTTTATTAGCTACATTCTTAGTAGTCTGAGCTGCTGTTGGAGTCCCCCAATTATCTAAATATGATTGAGCAGACTTTCCTTGCGCCGCTCCATAATCTAC
>CEUI01038798.1_pt1 | contig 10292 bp, 14 predicted proteins | sample 531411 | NCBI WGS metagenome assembly CEUI01 (sample SAMEA2622841, study PRJEB7988) | marine metagenome | isolation source: saline water (ENVO:00002010), including
ATCTACGTAATTCTCTATACTGCGCCTCATATTTTTCTCTTGCGCCTTCAGCCCAATATACTGTACCTTGCATATCTTTCCATCTTAGTTTTTCGCCGGCTAACATCGCCTGCATTGAATTGACTTCTCTTTGTTTGAATGTTGCCCTATCACGCTGGGCCGACATCTGCATGGTCAGGACTCTTAATTCTTCCTTAGCAAGAACCATATGCTCCCTTGCTTTCTCTACTGATATAGTAGCATGACGGAACCTCCCATTTTCCAATCTTGACATACCGAGTCTTGTCCTTGACATTCTTTCATCCATCTCCCATTGATTCTGAAGTAACTTGAGTTGCTCTTTCATATGCCCCTTCAATTCATTTCCAATATTCAATAATCGTTCATTCCATTGAACCCTTTGCTCATCCAGTATGAATGCCTTTCTCCTATCTTCATTGGCTGCTACCCATATTATCAATCTTCTTTTTTCTGCTGCTTCCATTTGCTCCTTTATTTGTAGCATCCTCTTTTCATTCTCAGCAGCAAACATCAACTTCTCATTCATCTCTCCTTGAGTAGCGAGAATGGCTTTGTGGACCTTTCTCATGTTTTCCGTAGTTTGGTTACTTATGTCCATAAGAGATGTGCTTTTATGGAACTGTCTATTGACAGCAATAGTTTCACCTCTTATAGCAGCAAGAACTGACCGCATGGTTCCAAAGGCGACAGCAATACCACGTGCGGCAATCTGCATCTGTATGAAGGGACCAACGATAGCCGATACTTCACGCATATTGACCATAAAATTAGCAAACTTTTCATACTCTTCCCCATAATTACCCGAAACAAACTTCTCTAATTCTTGGTTCCATAACAAAGTTGCCTGCTTACCAGCAATCATACCGGGAAGAAGGGCTGTACCTATGGCAGCATCTACATTTTCTATCTGTGCCTCTAATTTTTCTAACGTAACCGCATTTGTCTCTAATCTTCTGCCCACTTCTTCTTGTGCTGAATCAAAATCATAGAGTGCGTCATCCGTTAAAGCAGTAACTCTACCCAAACCCTCCATCAATTTAATGAAACGGACATAGTGGCGATTACCTGATACGGTCTGAGCGATATTCTGTTGCTGAATACCTGTTAACTCATCCCAACCCTTCTCCTTCAAATCAATCATTATATCCTTTAGGGTTTTCATATTCCCCTCTTGGTTGACAACCTCAATACCCATAGCCTGCATCTCTTCTCTTGCACCAGCGATGTCACCACCAAGTCGAGCATACATCATACGCAAGGCTCGACCAGCAGCACCCTGCTGTTCACCAGCCTCAATCAAGGCCGCAGACATAGCAGCCATTTCAGCGATAGATGAATTAGTCAGGCTGGCTTGGGATGCGAATTGGTTCATAGTATAAGTCAACTGTTCCATTGTGGCAATACTACGGTTTTCGACAGTATTCAATTGGTTAAGGACTTCTATGCTATTTTTTCTGAAGATATTTTCTTTATCAACAGCCTGAAGTAAATTGAATTGGGCAGCACTTAATTTTTCAGTCTTCTGAAGATTTGTTGCCATATGGAACCCAGTCTGTTGCATAAGGTTGGTCAGACGACGCATAGCAGCGTCGGTTTCCATTCCTGAAATCAAACCAAACATTACACCAATTTCAGTCCCAGCACCAATAGTGGATTTACCTATGACAGCCCCCATCTGAGCCATACGTGAAGCAGCCTTCAATGCTTGCTCACCAGTAAATGCGTATGCTTCACCAGTAGCGACAATGCTATCAACTAATGAAGGTAACAAACCTTCTAAATCGTCACTGACGTTAACGAACTTCTCAAAGTCGATACGGGCTTCTTCAAATGCTCTTGAGGATGCTATGACTTCTTCTGTGAACTCATCGACCATTTGACCCAGTGCTTGAAACTCTCCAGTAAGGGTATTGAGAGTATCAAGGTACGCTGCCTTCATCATGGTGTTGATGGTCTTAGTATCAGCGAGAAGTCTTTGGGCGTTAAATGTGGCAAGCACGTCGAAAAAGACTTGTGCGCCACCTGTACGTGCCATAGTTACTCCCCCTTATCCCTACTTATTCCCTGCTTTTTAAGTATTGCCAACATTTCCTCGCCGCTTATCATATCATCATCAAGCCTGCGCTTTCTTTGACGCTTGCGAGCCTCCATAGCCGCACCACTTTTGTTCTTGGAATCCTCGGTAGACTCCTTGATTTGGTCGTGAATCTCGCCCAATACGGCAAGGTCGAACTCCAATCGCTTCCAACCTTCCATACCTTCGTACTTGTCCACAAGGTCGGACGGCAGCACCCCCTTGTAGGAGGAACATAGTGACGGGGCTACTCGTCCGATAAGTCCAAAGGGGGCGCACCTTCCTCATCTCCTTCTGCGCCTCCACGTACAAACATGAATATGTCCCGCAATTCTTCAGCGGTCAAGGTATTCACATCAAAACCTTCTGTCAATATACAAGGTGGGACAAGAATCATCATTTGCTCTTGCATTGAGCCACCCAATTCTTCAGTATAAGCCATAAACTCTTCCATTTGTTCTTCAGTCCACTTGGACTGGTCGAAACCAAAGTGTCTATACTTTCTGAACGCCTTTGCGAGAATACTCTCAAAAGGCATTTTTTCCATACCGGATGCTTGGCGCACCTGTATTTTACTTCCGTCGTCTAATTCAATCTCTTTACTTAGTACCGGCATCTTTCTCACTCTTCTTTGCTTTACTCTTCTTTGCTGTCTTCTTCTTTGCTGGTGCCTTTACAGGCTTTGAGGTTGGTCTTGCATCTCCACGTGGCATCTTAATCACCTTACTGGTCTTCCCATATGATATAGACAATACACTGATTGTCGTTCTTGTTTCTTTCAACTATGAATTGGTAAATGACATCCCCATCAGCAAAAGTGGCACCACGTAGAGTTGTTTGAAGGTCAGTGGCAATATCATCCATGTTGGTTGATACCTTTGTGACGGTTAGATTCGCCTTGGTTCCGATGGCTATACCGCCATTGTTTGCCATGCTTACTCACCAGCCTCTTCCTTCTTGGCTGCTTTCTTCTTTGGGGCAGCAGCCTTGGCTGGTCGGCATAGGCACATTCTGTCGATTGGTCCCTTTTCGGTCCAACCTGCAATCTTCTTCAGGTCGGCTTCGCTTAATTCAACGCCCTTGGATTCGGCGTATGCTACTGGGTCAAACTTTTCGCTCATCTTAATCACCTCAAATGCTGTCGTACTTGGTATCAACACCGCTACCCGCACCAGTGTTTGCTGTGTCCCATACTATCTGCATGGCTTGTGGGGTTGACATACCGGAATCAAGGTTCATGTATGCTTTGAATCCTGTGGTCATGGTTTCTGCATCACGACCTGATACACCGGCTGCTGGTGCTTCATATCGCACATTGTAAAGTAGTATCTCGCTGGTATTGGTTCCGTCGCTGAGAAGCAACTTGACTGCATAGGTAGTGTTTGCATCTTCAAGGCCACCGGCTGCAATCATTTCATCATAGGTTGGCTCATTGTTTAGGCTACTTGTGCTGGAGAATAGTGGACGAGTGAACTCCAATGTTCCACTTACTTCCCTGCGCTGCATGATTGGCTTTCGGGTGAAAGTATCGCTACCAAGCGCACAAGCATTGTCAGTATCGAGGTTGTTGTTCAACTCGATTGTAAAGGAACGGATATAGACTGAATCATCGGAATCTGCCATGAAGCGGACCGAGGAATCCTTGAAGTGGAAACCGTCAACTGCATTTGCACCGGACTTGTTGTTTCCAACGCCCCAATCAGGGGTTGACAATGCGCCAGTTGCTTCTTCAGACTGACCAATCAGGGAGAAAGATGCGGTGACATATTCTCCAATGGTTGCGCTGATGCTCATTCTGTTGACCATCATACCCTTGAAGGTGTGTTCCTTGTCATCACGACCAACCTTGACTGTCAAAGATGCTAAGTCATTTGTGGACTTTTCTTTCAACCAATGCTGGCCGGTACTCACACTGTCGTCTCCGCCCATAGCAGCATACATAAGCATACCGCAGAAGTCGTCAGCCTGAAGGACAAAGTTGAGGTCGCCCTCAGTATATTGCTTTCCTACTGCGCTGTTATGTGCTGCCCAGTACGACATATCGTTTCTTTCAATGATGTCATAAGTCTGCTTGAGATTCTCGTCGTCAACGAATCCGTATAGAGTTGCACCTGCGGCTGTACCATAGGTTGCCCCTTCACGGGCTATTGAGACATATCGGTTTGCGAATGATGCCATATTATCACCTGTCCTATCATTCGTTAGGTATTGGGTGATATTTAAGTATTATCACCTGCTCAACATTGATAGTAGTCGTCTATATGTTAGTGTTAGTATGTGAACGCATACCACTTCATCATTGTCCATCTTGGTGTCAAACTCGGCGGTATAGGCATTCAGGGAGTTATCATTTGGGGATGTGCCGGTGGCAGAATATAACTCATCGAACACATCACCCATAATATTTATACCGAGGCGATAAGCATTCTTATAATCTGTTCCACGGGTAGTAACATAGATTACTACATCGAACATCTGTTCGATTCTTACGCCGCCGAGAGCATCGAACTGAGGACTTGTAAGGTTCTTAAGAACTACGTGAATACTGGGTGGATATACTCTTGAAATCATATCAGAAGACAAATCATAGCCGTATAGTATGGCCGAGTCGCTGACGTAATTCTTGATGAAGGTCCTCTTGCTATCCTTGAGTACGTTGACTGTTTCGATACCCATTTGAAGTAGCGTTTGTGAACCAAAGGCAGACTCCATCATTTCATCAGGAGAGAATGCGCCAAAGGTGCTGGCATATACGTTCTGCCAGTCGATAGTCCCAGTATTGTTGCCCCATTGTATTTTCTTAACACCGCTGCTATCATTGGTTCCATTGACCTGTAAGAACAAGTCTGTTGCATCATCATCCTCAATAATTTCACGGTAATATAGTGTGGCTACACCGGCTGATGTCAAGGTCAGCCGAAGGATAAGTGGGACTGGTTCTTCATCTGTCATGTCGGGGTCAAGGTCGGGGGATGTAGCAGTAGTCGCTCCAACAAGACTGAAGGTTCCACCGGCTGCTACCTGCACTTGAACACTATGAGTCCCATTATCAAGGAACATAATTACTTCTCCATTGTTGGGTGTTGAGTTATAATTGAAACAGGTGAATAAAGTATAGGCCGTAGTAGTCGGTGTGATGTGGTAATCATTATCACTGACTCTCCACGCACCGCCTGAAGCCGCTGGTGAACCTGAACCAGTCTTGGTCCATACTTCATTAAGGCTGGTATCTGTGGGACTAACCGGATTATCACCGTTAAGGCGAGCATCCCAGTAATCTGTTCTTGTTGCTACTGCCATCATCGACCACCCCATGCTTTCTGTATAGCATCCTGTATAGCATCAGGCATTTGTGGGACTGCCTTATCATACCAAGATGTTAACCAACCTACGTTGCCTGCCTTTTTGAAACCGGGATGCTTTGGGCTTCTATGCACATTGATAAAGCCCTGTTCCGTTTTCTTTCCAACAGCCCACGGATATTGAAACGGAGTAACACCGTACTCATAGTAGATGGCAATTTTACCACCACGGGTGGCAGTAGGCCCACCTTCTTCTATTGGGTCAGCACCAGCCCTAACTGCGGCATCTGCTGGGCCGAGGAATCCTTGACCCTGCTCACCTGTTTCGACAATCAAAGAATCAGCGATGTCTTTCTCATTCCCATCACCCCTCTTTAACATGGAATAAATATCATTCTTTGTTTCCCGAAGGACTCTTGATATGGCTTCTTGGAATAATTGGCGAGCCTGCTTTTTCATTTCACGTGCAGCGGCCCTCCACTGCCTATCGTCCCATGTGGCAGTAAATCCAGCACCGCCACCTTCAGTATGAATCTTCCAACCCATTAGTCCACGCTCCCAAGATGGGCGATACGCTTTAGGTTCAATTCGCCACGCTCTCGGAGGACATTTTGGCGAACTGGGTCTGAGCCTGCGGTATGGAAAACCGCTTCATCCTCAAGATAGTAGGCTGCTGCAAGGTCGGCACATACTTCACGGAGAACGTGCGCCATCTCTCCTTCGGTCACGGTATCGCCGTTGCCGTGGTCAAAGGATAGGCCAGTTACGCCTGTCAAGTCGTTGGTGCTTTTTCCAGTCCATGCAAAGGAATCGCCATTGATGTCGCCATTACCTGCGCTTGAGAAGGATGAGCCACTTGCTAAGGTAATAGTTGTTGCACCAGCGGTAACTGCACCATTAAGAGTAGTGGATGCAATAGACTTTGTTGGAGCATCCCTACCGTAGTATCGGAACTCTTGGTCTATGTCAATACTGCTGCGACGGACTGCTGCTGTCAAACGAGTCGCTGCTCTTGTACGCTGTGCGCTGTCAAGGCCAAGCCTCATACCAACGTCGGCATTAGAACAGTAATACGTTGCAGCCATGCGTCTCACTCCTTAACTTCTTCAACCGCTTCCTTGATGTCTTCAATAGTATCAGTAATGTCTTCAAGGCTTAATCCATCAGCAAGTCGCTTCTTGATAACCTTGTATAACCCGTAACCTACGGGGACTGCTGCTATTACTATTCCTATTATGTATTCAATTTGCATCTCTATCACCTTTGTATTCTATGTTTATGACTGCGCTGTGGGGTATCATGGTAAAGTGACGTAGTTCACCGGGCCTATATATCTTGTAGCCGTGGTCTGTTTCTTCAATGTTCACATTCGCATAACACCTTTCCGGTGGCCTATAAATTATTTTTCCTTTTCTCATTCATACCAACCCTAATGCTTGTAGTGCGTCTAATAACGCATTTAATTTACTCTCTAACGCTGCTACCGCAGCCTGTGTTGTGGCTTGGTCAGCGGCTACGCCATCGAGAGGAATAGAGCCACCTGCTGCTGTCGCCACAGCATTTATAGTGGCTGACCCAATATCTGCTACTGCGGTTTTGGTGACTGGTGTTGCCCCATAAAAACCAACCTTTGAACTGGCACCTGCAATATTAACTGCGTCATCACCTGCGTCGCACTTGAATAAGTTTGCATCTCCACTACCTTCAACTCTAAAGTTAATGTCTGCACCTGTTTCATTTACTATAACATTACCTCCTTGCATTCTAAAATGTTCTACACCATCAGTTCCCGCTTGACTAACATCAAAAATTATTCTTCCGTCTTCTGTTCCAGTATCAGCATCTTGACAGTCAGAATATATTTGGGCAAATGTATGAAGATTACCTGCGGTATCGTCGGCTTTGAACTTAATATGCCCAATATCTCTTGAATCTGCACCTGTCCCTGTGCTTCTCCAAAACACAATTTCAGGTTCATTACCAGCAGTTCCAGTATTTTCTATTAAAATTGTAGGTTCTGACCCGTCTGCATCTGATAGATGTAACGCTTCATCAGGACTTGCTGTCCCAATACCTACCTTGCCTGTGGAGTCATCAACGAAAAAGTCACCACTACCAACATTAAAGTCGCCTGTCAGTGCTAATGTGCTTCCATCAAAAGTAAGATTGGCTTCACCTTGAATTGCATTTGAACCTGTCACAGTAGTTATTGTATTGTCGGTACTCCCTGAAAGCGAAACACCCCCACCACCAGCCCCTAATTGGGTATCGGTTCCAGCGTCGTCTGTAAAATATAATTCATTTGGAGTATCATTCTTTACCCACAGAATACCTTTACCTGCTGTTGGTGATACGGGATGGTCTGCTTGCTCATCAAGAACTAATCCTGTTGGGTCGATAATACCACCGACAGTTAATTTATCACGCACTATTAAATTATCATAGTAGGCATTATTCAGTTGTGGGTTGGAATGATATATTCCTTCTGAAACCCTGACAAAGTTCCAAGAACCATATATCACCGGCTTCTTAACCAACTGTATAATGTCATTCTCGGTTGAGCCTGTCAATGACCCTTTAAGCAAAGTGTTAGGTGCGATAGTCAAATTATTACAATATAGTTTCTTGCTACTGGATATAAGACAATAATCCCCAGCAGCCGTTCCTCCCAATACATGAATACCATGCCATTTGGCTGAGAAGTCACCATTACCATAGGTTGTCGAACCAGTAACAGGTATTTCAAAACCAGCACTTCTCGCTGTAAAGCCCCATGTCGATAGACCAGCATCCCATTGATTAGAATTGTAGTCCAATTGGTCTGTTGTTCCAGCCTGTAATACAAATATCTTTTTACTATCATTGGCTGCTGCGTTAACAGTGGTGATAGGGGCCATAATATCATTACCAGTATTAGTCAACTGTAATTTGTAGAAAGTAGTTGTTTCACCGAACTCGGTGCTGGTAGGAGTCTTATATTGGGGAGAAAAATATGTAGCGGTGCTACAAGTAACTATTGGGTGGGGACCCGTATCAAAATGTAGCCGGCTGCTTGAACTTGACCACGATGAGCCGTCAATAGCATAGGTGATATTACCTATGTTATAGAACCCAGCATTTTTACCATTGAGAATATAGCGATTGGTATAATTACCAGCCGTACCTGATGTTATTATTGCCCCACTGAATATAACACTCTTTGCTGAACCAGCATCTAATTTGCAGCCAAGACGTAAGGCTTGTGTTGACATATTTTGAGTTAAAGTAATTGTTCTTTCAATACTACTAATGCCAACTCCTATGTCATCAGCCACAGCGATTGATTCATTGGTCAGACTACCTGTAACAGTTATTGTATCAGCACTACTACCAGTCCCTATTGTGGCTATTTCATAAGTGCCGTCATTATTTGTAGTACCATTCACCAAAATGCCCATACCAACACTAAAACCACTCCATGATTGATTGTCACCAAGAGTTATCTTTGACCCAGTATTCACAAATTGAATATGGTTGGTTTCTAATGACACTACTTCTCCGTAAGCGTCATCCACAAATACTTCATCCACAGCAGTAGTTAAATCCCACGTACAAGGAGCGAAGCCTTTATTATTGTCTATGGTTGTAGCATTACCGAATACTACTGTATCATTTGCAGCAGGTTTGCCGGCGGAACCTCCGCCATTAGCAGCAGTATTCCAATTTGCATCAGTATCGGCTGTGGCTGCTGAAACCCCATTAGCGACCCAATATCTTGTTGCCATCTAACCCCTCACGTCAATTGTGTAGAGGTTTGGTATTCGGAGTAAGCAGAACCAGCAGCCTCGGCTATCAGTTTCAATGCTATTGCTCCACGTTCCTGAAAAACCTTCATCTGCTCTTTGAACCTACGGTCTTGCTCACCTCTATCGTTCTCAGGTACGGTACTTACATATGTATCTATAAGGACTGAAAGGCAGTCAGCGCATACCAGCATCTTAACTGCGTCATCTTTCAAGGCATCTGATACCTTGTCGGGGGAATCGGTAGCAAGGTATTGTGTTCCCCTTGCTCTCTTGTTGACTTCATTGGTGCGGACAGTAACATACTCCGTAATGGTTCCTTCATTCAAACCACGTGGGCGGTTGAGAAGGTCACGAATCTGTGCGTTTGTTACTGCCATCAATACCACCGAGGGGCCACTTGTTTGAAAAATCTTTGGGAACATCCAACATTATTGCATCGTCAGGTGCTTCCAGCGTTCTACCAAGGATAAAAACAAGATTGGATTCAGCAATCATCTTAGCCATGCGACTATTGGGAACCCAATATACCTTGTCCCACTCTTCCAACATACCGACAGGATGATTCTCCTTACGGCTGTTTGGTCGGCATAAGCGGAATAACCAACCCTTGCCGGGTCGCCAATGCCTAAGCCTATGCTTAATGTCATCAACCTTGGCACTCTTTGGCACAGGAATGCCGACTTCACGACACTCCTGTACCAATGCTGCTTTCGCCAATTACTCAACCCCAATCAGGATATTACACCAGTAATCTTGCATATCCTGTTTGACTTGTCGGATGCTGCACCATCTTGGTGCTGGTGAATAACCAGTCCGTAGTAGGAGGTCAAGAGCCATGAGTAGCCCATACCTTCGATGCGGGTCATCTCAGTCTCCATGAATCCATCTCCGTTATACTGGAAGAACTCAGCGGTTTCTGCACCGGGAATCATCAAAATTGCGCTGGTGCTGATTGCTCCAGTTGCTCCGTAATCACGGGTGTAGTAAATGCGTAGGTTTGCTACTCGGCCCATGTGTTCCTCAAGGGACTCAACGACGTTGCCGTATAGTTGAGTGTTCATTAGAACGCTGCGGACGCTGGCTGGGACGACAAGTGCCATTGGCTCGTTG
>CEUI01145547.1_pt1 | contig 10291 bp, 16 predicted proteins | sample 531411 | NCBI WGS metagenome assembly CEUI01 (sample SAMEA2622841, study PRJEB7988) | marine metagenome | isolation source: saline water (ENVO:00002010), including
TTCTCTGCGGCAGGAGCTATTGACTCACCTGCAAGTTCAAGAAAATACACAAATATATTATTACCAGAGTTACTAGACGGAGCCGCAGTAAAGGTAAGCGTCTGACCATCTGGTACAGTATATGCGGCACTATCTTGTACAACACCATCTACTGATACCAGTATTTCTTGTACAGATCCTATAGTTCTACCTAAATCAAAAGTCGTATCGGAACCATCTCCACTAAAACGGACTACAGCAGGAGGTGTTTGAAAATTAGCACTTGGTTCATTGCCAACATAAGCCATGTTAGGTTATTTCCATAATACTGAGTGTACCTGAAAGTTTATCTGCTACACTACAGTCTATTGTAATTTGATCGGTTGTTTCTAATACCACTTTATTACCTGCCATCAATTCTAATGAGGCTCCAACAGGTATTGGTGCATCTTTAACAATTATGCTTGTACCATTTGTTACATTATTTGATCCACCTCTGCTACCAGTATCACTTACTAACCTTACGGTAGCCGTGACTTGTGAAGTATGTATATTGCTAAGTATTAAACCTAAAACAATCGTTGTTGTACTACTAGCGGCTGTGTACATTACATACGGAGTTCCACTAGCGTTTGGTTCAGCCGCAAAACTCACAACTTTGAATGTATTTGCCATTTATTTCTCCTAACTATCCAAGGGCTATCGCAAGAGCCGTGGCTTCGTTTGCCGCATCAGTTGCAGTTGTGCCTCCAATATCCGATAAAACTTCTGATGCACTACGACCTTCTATGGCTGTTCCATCTACTCTAAGAAAATCATTATCTGCTACACCAGAAGTAAATTTAGGAACATTATTATTTGATATACCAGTTGATAATGTAGCCGTTGTTGTTATAGCTGTGCCGTTAAGCGTCATAGCATCAGCCTCTAATGTGCCGTCAACATCAACGTCACCAGAAATATCTAAACTTGTCGCACTAATCTCCCCTACTGAAGATATATCGTGACCGCCAAAGGTTGTTCCGCTTGAAGCATCAAAAGCTATAGTATCTGGAGTTAATGTTATTAGATTATTTGAATAACCAGACCAAGCCTCATTACCTGCGTCACCAACTCTAAATATTAACTTACCATCTTCTGTGCCATCAGTAACATCATTAGATACTGCTAAAATAGCTCCATAGGTAAAAAAATTACCTGCCGAATTTTTACCATAAAAGTATATACTACCAATAAAATCACCATCAGCAGGACTTGCTGTATCTCTCCTTAAAGAAAGGGAAGGGTCAGGATTAGAATCAGTGTCATATCCTGTAAGGTGCAATCCACCTTCATGTACAAACCTAGCTCTTTCTACAGCCGCTTCAGATTTTCCTAGTTTAATAACTAAATCAGTTTTATTTTCCGTATCATCAAAATTTGCATCGGCTTCCGCTGAAATAGAAGCCGCAAGTAATCTTGCATCACCATCCGAACCACTACCTTCATCAGGAGCAGAAAATTCTATTGCACCTAATACATCTCCATCGTCTACAGTAGTATGACTTGTTTGTAGTTTAAGGATTGCTCCATCTGAAGTTTTGGCTGTGATGTCACCTGTAACACTAATACCGTCAGAAGCAGTTTCAAACTTTACTGAATTATCGTAATATAAAGCAACTCCAGCATCGTCATAAAATACAGCATAATATTCAGCGGCATTTTTCTTTGATAAATATATATGCCCATCTGTTTGAACCCAAAGATTATGCCCAGTAGTATCTCTTATAATACTATTACTGCCGTCATGGTGGATGGTAAAATCATCAGCATTACCAAATGCAAGTTTGGCATTGTTGGGAAACTCTAACTGACTAGCTGATTTATCCCAAACTATATTATAGGTATCACCTGTTAAAGTTAAATCACCACTACTATCTAAAACAACCGATTTTTCCGCAGGAAGCGTACAGAATATCTGCCTAGTACCACTACTCCAGTTAACCGCACTATCGCTATTACTAGACTGTAATATTGTTGTCCTAGCTAAAGTCGTACCGCTAGAAGTATACGTTCCTACACCAACTTCAAAATCAGTTCCGTCAGTACAACAATAATATGTTGTGTTGCTATTGCCGATAGAGCCAAATGTTTCAAAACCAGTTACTGCTCCAGCAAGGGTGTACGTTCCTGTGCCAGTTGTAGTAGTAGTTTCTCTTACACGATCAGCAACGACATGAGCCATTACGCAATCCGTATTATAGCATTAGAAGCATCCGCAGTTGGAAATGTTACCGTAAATGTACCAGAAGTAGAAGTTTTGTTACTTGTAAAGTCTAAAACCGCTACTGCCTTATCACTGTTAGTATCGTTATATATTAACGCACCCATTGCAGTAATTGTAGCCGTTGTAAAACTTATGTCTGCAAAATCAGTAAGAGCAGTAGTACTTGAAGTAGTAGGTGCAACATTTGTTAATGCTCCTCCACCAGCAGTATAAGAACCACTATTAGCCACTTCTCCAGTTGTGGTGTATGCAGTCGTTGCGGCTCCTAAAGTAGCCGTAGTAGAAGATTTACCTCCTCCACCTTCTGCGTACAAGGCAAGTTTAAAAGAATTGCCGTTTGTCGCAAAATTATGTGTGCCTAACATCAATTCTTGCTTAAAAGATGTACACATTGCTTGAGTAATCGCCATTATAGCCTCCTTATGATATTTGCTAATTCTTTGTTACCAGTTTGTTCAATTACTTGAATAATTGTAGCACGTTCTTCTCTTTTTGCCAAATCAACATATCCTCTAAGAAGATTTCTTACACGATCTGCAAAGACACGAGCTTGTTCTTGTATAGCAGGAGGAGCATTATCTGCTACATATACTATCTTATCCGTAGCCATATCAGCAATCTGGTCACTGGAAAAACCCCCATTTTGAGAGGTATTTATCTTTACGCTGCCTATCTCTGCTGCATTAATTTGAAACATGATTATTAACTCCGTTTAGTTTTTGTATATCATGTCTTCCAAAAAGTATAGGTTTATTGTCTATAGGCTCTGGTGGAGCAATTTCAGACTGTTTTGTAATTAAAAGCCCTTGTTCGTTAAATTGTTGAACTAAAGGGTCTTCCAATCTGTGATACCCATACAATTTCTCACTATCAGGTACATTCGTATCTAACAAACCAGACCTATGAGCAACCTCTACTTTTATACCCTTTGACACAGCCGTAGCACACCAAAATTCAGTGCAAGCTCTGCCAGATTCTGCCATATAGATATTGTCTTTATATGTATAATCTATCCCATAAAGACAAATGGAAGAGACATTACAATATATAGCATAACCAATAGCATAAGGTACAGTGTTGTTAAAATAACAAAGATTGGTAGATTTAATGACCTCTTCGAGTGGATATAGTTTGAGATTTTTGACTCTTTTATCCAGTTGGCAAGTGTAGATAGGTTTTTTGTTATTTTTGAGAAATTCATTGGCTATGCCTGTTTGCAATCCTGCATTATCCGTATCTAAAAAACGAGATACAGGGTCCATCATAAACGTCTTGTCCACATGAATTATTGCACCGATACAATTAATACCCCAAACTTCATCAAATTTTTCTGATCTTATTCTAGCCGCTATGTAATCTGCATAGCTTCCACCTAGTCCAACTATTGCTACCCTCATGTTCGTGGCCTATCTGGTAATCCTCTTCTAAAAGCATCAGCATTTTCTCTTGCTTCGCCAAAATCTTTTAAACGAGACAATGCTTCTGCAAATCTTTTTTCATACATTGCCATTACGTCTTGTTCACCCTTCATAAAAGTATAAGCTTCCATTAAACATCCATATAATAAAGCATTTGGAGCATTTGTACTTAACCAGGTTGTACCACTATCACTTCCAGCAGTTAAGCTCGTAGGTCTATAATAGTAGTGAACCTCTGTCACATAATTCGCATCTGGAGTTGGTGCTACAATAAAATTACTATTATCAAAACGAGCATAATAACGTGGTGTGCCTGTAGTTGAAGAATTTGGATTAAATTCCTGAATAAAGTTTACATCTTTTTGTAATAAAAACTCTTTAGAACTTGAATTTACAATCGACATACTAAAAGAAGATAAAAAATCAGAAGGAACAGCAAGATACTGATTACTTGATGTCATAGAAGCAGTAGCGTTCTTTCTAAAATATTCTAAATCTACAGATGTTAAAATACGATCTTCAACAGTTTTTATAAAAGTATCTAGGGTCGCTACAAAGGTTGTTTCTGTATTATCTGTGTAATTTTGTATTGCTGTTTTTAAAGTTGCGTATGTAAAACTCATGATGTTGTCACCGTTACTGTTCCTAATGCCGTTGTTGCTTCTAAATCAGAAGTTAACAATTTTCCTAAAATTCCATCTCCAATATTTGTATATACTACAAAACCTGAAGTTTCTACGTCAGTATTAGGTCTTGCATTTTTTAATGCTTGTGCATCTACAACCCTTAATCTAGGCGTTAATTGTGGGTGTTTAGACTCATATTCGTCTTTTCCAACTAAAGAACCATTCCACTCTTTACGCATATCCTTCATTCTGTATCGAAATCCAGAACGATCTGATATACCATAAGCGTGTTTTCCTGTAGCAAACCTAGACAATGTTATAAAATCCTAATTGTGGTGATACATTAAAAGAAGACCTATCTCTATCTTCTGCCATAGCTCTTTCAAATTCTTCTTCATAAGCAGTTTTTAAAAGTTGTATTCTGTCTGGTGCTTTTTTTATTGCTATATAATAAGCCAAACCAGCAGCTAAACATGGATAAAAACGAAAAGGTATTTCCAAAGTATTTGTATATGAATCTGCATCATCCATTCGTGTTAATGCGTCATAATATAAAGTATCTGTACTATTTTCAGGTAAAGGCCATATTTTTAAATTAGGTGTTAATTGCCTATCTAAAAAGAATTGTGTTGGCCTTCCTGTTTGAGATTTGTTCGGAATAGCTAAATAAGCATCACGGCTTATTCTTTCTAATGGATAATAAGTAGAACTTCTTAAAACAGAAATAGACAAAACATCTATAACATCTGTTCCAAGAGAATATTCACCATCACTAGATGTAACAGTCTGTGTCCTTTGTGCTATTGTCCATTGATTTAAACCTCTATTTGCCCACTCTACAAGCATAAGATTTAAACTTCTTTTAGCACTTTTTAAGTCATAACCTGTTCTGGTTTCTATCCCACAACGCTCATAAGCTTCTTCTATATAATCAGATACATCTAATTCAAAATTTGTTGATGCAGAAGTTGCCATTTTTTATCTCCGCTTTTTCTTACTGATTACTTTTTTTTTCCTCTTTTTTTTTGGAGGTTTAGATATTTGCTTACTAAGTTGTGACCTGCTAATAGCCAATTAATTATCCGTAATTTTTACGCATAGATAAAATTATACTATAAGTATCAGCACTTGAATGACCTACTGTTGTAAACAGTACATCACCAGTTTTGCCACTTCCTGAATTATTTGTTAAACCACCAAAATCTCTGAAATCCTGATGTCCTGATTGGTTTTCTCCTAATTGCATTATTATTACATTAGAAGTAGCATCCCAAAAAAGACTGACTTTCATACCTATACATTGCCACCATATTTCTTCTATAGTAACTCCAGTACAAGTTTCTCCATTTGGTCCTGCAGTTAATGCACTCACATCAACTTTAGCAACAGCACTTTCTCCTGTACCATCACTAATGTTAGTAAATTTCATTACAACATTCTTAACACCATCTTGTATCGTTTGACTTGTTACCGCATCAGCCATTTATATCTCCTTATTTAAAAGGGGGATTTCTCCCCCCCTATGATTAATAAACTGAATACTCTATTTCAAGAGTGCCTCTAAAAGCCGTTAAAGCAGTATCACAAGTAGAACCTGCACCCATATACAGATATTTACTTGCTATAGCTGCACTTATATTAGGTGCAAACACATGATAAGTACCAGCAGTGGCATCAAGATCAATGTCTATCTCAGTAACAGAATCAGTAGCAGAAATTCTTGGGTTAAAAGACGCAACACCAGCACCTACAATCTCTGTACCTGAAGATATAGCAGCGTTAGTTGCTGTACCTGAAGTTGCACTTAATTGTAAATTAGCTAATGAATTAGCGTCACTAGCAGCCGCAGTTGTAACGCCAAGCACTACTTTATGAATAAAGAATTTAGTCGCTGTTACTAAATCATCTGGGTGATCGGTATTTAATTCACCTATTTCTACAAGAACATCATCATCTGCATAAGTTGTGTCTGCTGCGTTTGTACTAGCCAAACTTATAGCAAATGTTTGAATTTTTCTTGTACCAAGTGAAATTAATTGTCCAGTTGAATTTACTGAAAAGCCAGTTTCTGTAATAGCACCAGTAGTGCTGCTTTCATTAATTACATTAAAACCGCCTTTTGAGCGTACTGGACCTGAAAAAGTCGAATTAGCCATGTTTTCCTCCTGTCGTGGCAAATGTCAGTCGCACCATGCGACTGTCAGGGATAACGCATTATAACAAGTAATTTGAAAAAATAAAGGGCGACTTTAGCCGCCCTCTAATAAAATAAATTTTATTGTATATTAAGCTCCTGGGGAACCGAACACACAACGAGGATCAGAATAACCAAAGGAATAACGCTCACGAGCCTTAAACCTCATGTTACCTGTATCAAAGTCAGCTTCCATGTTTGTAGCTAATGGTGCTCTTTCAAACATTTTGAAACCGTTAGGAGCGTCAGTTTTGATGAAAAACGCATCTGTATCAGTCAAGAAATGGTTGACAGTATAACCATCAGGGACCATTCCCATATTCTTTGTTGCGTTTACATCATTATCTGATGTTCCAGGTCTTAAAGTTGACTCTAGTAAACGATCTGCAATAAACTGAAGTGCTGGTGGAATAATCAACTTCATTCCACGAAGAGCAATAATCATGTTTCGCTCATCAACAAATGCTGCAATGTCAATGAGAGCGTTCTCAAGAGAAGTCTCATTTAAGTCTGCTGCAGTTGAAGGCTCGTTTCTAAAGGTTCCACCGCCTGATAATGGGTGGTCAGTTGCACAAAGTTCTTTGCTATCACCACCAGTATAAGATGAGCTAAACGCATTATTAAGCGTAGCTGCAGCTTTTACTTGCTTTGTGTGAGCCATAGAACGTGCAAGTGCCTTTGTATAACGTGCTCCAAGCTTGTCATATAGATTGTCTTCGATTGCTTCTTCAGTCAAACTAAAAGCTAATGCTATAGTTTCATGAGTATACCTTGCAGTATATGCTTCATTTGCTGAATCGAACTGGACTCCAGCACCTTCTGATTTAGTTGGAGCGTTACCAAAACCAGAGAGCATTACCTCTTCTTCAAACGCTCTGTCTGAAGATTCAGTATCATAGATCTCTGCGTGTTCGTTTTCGTAACGGCTGTACTCCATGCCAAAAAGTGCATTAAGGCCAGGTTCTAACTCTTTAGCGAGTTGTGCTCTTGAAATTGCCATATCTCAATCCTTCCTTATGCTAATCCAGCAGCTTTTTGACCAAAGAGGTGATTTTGAATCACGACTAGGACATTAGTTGCATCAGATGAAACGTCTGAGTTCTCAGGATCTTCTGATATGTCAATACACTTCAAAGATAAGTTAGCGGTTGTTGCACCGTCACTTACATTCAACTCTGCTCCAGAAATACCAGTAGTTGTACTTCCAGAACTTGTATAAACAATATCAAAATTACCAAACAAATCAGCGACTGGAAATGCTGCATTACATTGAATTTCAAAAACAACCATAGGGTCATCAATGATATAAGCAATTATATCTGAAGCATTTGTGCTTGCTGGGTAGTAGTTTTTAAAGACCTGTTCTTTTGTAGTAGGGTCTGTATAGCTACAACCATTAAATACACCAACAATCGGAACTGTGCCACCGTCAGCGTGTACTTCTACACCACCTCCAGTAACTTGAGCTACCATGTCACCTTGAAAAATTGCAGTGTCATAGTTAGCAGCGATCCGATATCGGCTTTGGCCTCCTGTATAAGGTGCTCCACCTATCATTTTCACAGGACGCATACCAAAAGCGGCATCTTTATTCGCCATCTTTATATCTCCTTATATTAAGATTTATCTGGCCTTTGGGAACCAAAGGTCACAGAGGATTTACGTTGTGGTTTTTGCTTTGGCATCGCAGGATTGTTTTCACTCATCCAATCACGATCCACAGCATCCATTTGGGTTTGAGCCACTCTATTATAGTGTGAGTTCCGCTGTTCTACAATTTCTTCAGGTATTCTTGCTAAAATTAACCCACCGACTCCAATACAGCCAGCGTTTTTACCTTCATCAATCACAGGAGCGTCAAAATCTGGATGTTCTTCTGCACGAACAAATTCCCATCCTTCACGCCTTCTTTTATGGACGTTATTTTTATCGTCATAATCCATGACGCTTTCTCTTATCCACCTATGTTTATACCCTATTGGTGCTTCGGGAGCATCAAGAGCAGAGGGAGGCTTCCATTCTGGTACACGTTCAGTTTTTTCACGAGTTGCTGTTTCTCGACTTGTGCGGTCAGACATTACGATCTCCTACTCTCTATTTTCATAACTTCTTGAGCGTACTTCTCCAAGGGTATATTCAGCTTTTTAGCAAGTGCGACTTGACCTTTAGTAAGTTCTACGCTTTTTTTCCGTCCAGATTTTACAGACCGTCCAGTATTGGACGCAGGAGTTACGGCTTGGACGTTTACCCTTTCCTCCTGTTTCACTCCTCCAAATTCATTTCGATTTGGAAAATGACTTTTTAAACGCTTATCAAGTTCATTATAGTAATCCTTACCCATAAATCCATTATCATCTGGGTAAAAACCTTCTGCTACTAATTGTTGATGAACTCCTTGTGCGGCATTTGTTAAAACAACATCCTTCATAAACCAACTGTTATTAGACATCCACCCCTGAAGATTTACATCATTTTTTATATCTGGTCTTCTAGGTTGAGGTTGTACTGGTTGTTGTGGTTGTTGTGCTTGTTGTTGTGCTTGTTGAGCTATTTCTTGTTGCGAGACTTCTTGCCTTCTTTTTTGTTTGCCAAGCTCTTCTTCTTGGACGGCAAGTTTGGCGAGGATACTTTGGGCTTCTGCGACCTTCTCCATATCGCCAGCTTCGTGAGCTTCTGCCATAACTTTTTTAGTCTGAGCAATCTGGCTTGTAACACGGCTTTCAAATTCATTTAAATATCCTTGATCTAAAGTATTTAACTTATTTTTTAAGTTTTGGTTCTCTTCTTGAACATTTCTAGCCCATTGAACGGCAGCTTCTGCTTCTTCTGCAGCTTGCTTTCTTTGAGCCGTGAGTTTGTTTATTCTTTTTTTAACATTCTCACTATACGCTTGAAGGTCTTCTTCTTCACCTTCTTGAGAATTATCCTGAACATTTGTTCGGGTTTCTTCTCCATTTTTTTGTTGTTGATTTTCTAAAACTACCGCATCTTCAGTATTTTCTTCAGACTCAGGTATTTCGACTGTTAAACCTTGGTCTTCTTTTTCAACAACATTTTCATTTACAGTATTCATAACTTTTCCTTTAATTTATCTTATACATAAGAAATGTCTGATGGGTCAAGTATTGTTCCTATAATATTATCATCATTTATGATACGAACCTCTAAACCATCAACTTTAAACCGATTTCCAGCATATCTTCCCATAATTATCCAACTTTTCTCACTGCACCACGCACCAGATGGGAATTTATCAACATCTTTATACGCATCAGGTCCAAGTCTTACTACATATGCACACACAGTAGAGAATGACTCTCTATCTCTTGTTGCATCAGGAACAATAAGTCCACCCTTTGTTTTTTCTGGAAGATACCAGGGAATAACAAGAACTCTATACCCTGTTGGTTGAGGTAATCTGTCTATAACAGACGGCTCAAACTTAGAAGGGTCTTTAGAGTTTTTATTTTCTTTCGCTTCAGGAAAAGCTTTATTTATAGCTTTTGGAATTTCAGAGGTTCTTCCCCTCTGTTTATTTAAAGTACCTACCATGTGATCTGGCACATATAGTTTTTTATTCATCTTCTTCGATGCCTTTCATCGTGGCTTTAATTTCTTCTTCTGCATAGGTCAAGCCACGCATCTGACCTACTACAAAACGATAGTCCTCTATTGTAGAGGCTCCACCATCCGTTAAATAGTCTGAAATAGACTGTTTTTGTTCACGGATGCTTTTTAATAATTTTTGTGCTAAAGCAACTGAATCCATTTTATACTAAGTATTGTTATGTTTTTTTAATTGTTACTA
>CEUI01017294.1_pt1 | contig 10278 bp, 12 predicted proteins | sample 531411 | NCBI WGS metagenome assembly CEUI01 (sample SAMEA2622841, study PRJEB7988) | marine metagenome | isolation source: saline water (ENVO:00002010), including
TGAGTCTGCGATAAAACAAATATACTTATAGTATGATGGAGAGACAATAGATTCAGTATAGTTAATCTTCTTAAAAGAATAATCACCTAACTTAGAGTCATAGATATCTGCTAGTTCTTCTTTATGTTGAATGATTGATTTGTAATTATCAATTATTACATTAGCAATTGCTGCGGAAAAATCATTCATCCTAGCATTTGGAAGTGCTGGTAGTGAATGATGTAATGAACCATTAAGAGGATACTTACCATAATCACGTAAACGACGTGCCTGTTCTGCCTTTAGAGAATCTTTAAGAATAACAACTCCTCCCTCACCAGCAGGTATAGGTTTAGTTGGAAAGAAAGATAGAATTGCTGCATCTCCAAAAGTACCAACATATTGATGATCTATACTAACAAAAGGTGAATGAGCACAATCCTCAATAAGAATAACTCCATTATCCCTACATAAATTTGATATCTCAAGAATATCAGGATTGGGATATCCACCAATATGAGTAAGAACAATAGCATCTGGTTGATGCTTTAGAACATCTTTAACAATGCTGATATCAGGCATTAAAAGATTATGATTAGAACCAAGAAGAATGATCTCTTTATTAGCAGTGATCCAAGGTAGACAGCTAGCAAAATATGTATTTGATTGAACTGCTATCTTTTTAATTTGAGGAAATAACAAACTCACTGTTTGTAATGCAGTTCCACCACTGGAAGTAGTTACACATGGACGTTGATAGATTTTTGAAAGATTGTCCTCAAGTAGTTTTGACTGTGGACCAGTAGACCAAAATCCAGAACGTAAAACTTCAACCAATGCTTTCTCAAGTTGGTCATTAATTGGTTGACTAAAATCTAGAAATTTATAACCCATCATCACCTCTCCAATAAGAAGACCATTTGGAATCAAGATACTCTTCAGAAGATGCGAATCGTAAATCGCATGATAACCTTGGAATAATGTTATCAGTATCAAAGGATGCGTGAACAGTATTTAAACAATGAAACATAATATCTCCTTTAGATAGGGTTGGTATATACCAAGTAGTTTTAAGACGTTCTGCCAAACCTTTTAAATCACTAGTAATTGTTCTATCATCTTTAACCAATTTTGATATTGTTGAAACATTTTGATGAGAATCTTTTAGGTAAATAAGTTGACCATGATGATGATCGGCAGGTCCGAGTGGAATCCAAACATTAACCACTTTGCTATTATCTTTTGTATGAAAGTATTCTCCATCACGATGAGATGAAGTACATCTAGAACTAAAATGAGAAAAACTTCTTAAGATAGCACGAGGACATAAAACAGATTGATCTGAATGTAACAAGATATCTGCTAATTTCTTTAAAATACTTGACTCAATAAAATCACAGAATGATTTTGAACGCACAAAAATAGTAGATGGATGTGAACCTACACCATGAGATAATTTTGATCTCTTAACATGAGTCCATTCATTACCATCATATACATAATCTCCATCAAACATTGAAAAGTATTCATTCCTTAAAGAATCAATAATCTCATGAGAAAAAACATTCTTTACTACTAGAAACCCTTCAACATTGTTTAGATATTTTCCATTAAGAAGATCATCTAATTCAACATAATATTTTGAAGGAGGATCAATTGCTTCAAAAGACTTTTGAGAAGCTTTTAAATTATACTTTATCATCTTTTATCATTAAAAAATACTTTATCTGGCCAACCTTTATCATCTATGTAATATTCTGCATGAGGTTTACCTAATATCAATTCATTAAACTTACATCCCCATTCTGTTAACTGGTTGTGAGTAAAAGTATACCACTTACCATATGCACATGAAGCATTACCACCACAATTACCCATTCCTCTAGCAGTGAAATAAATTATATAATCTCCTTCATCATATAATTTATTAACCTCTTTTATCCTATCATAAAAAGGTTCTGCATCACCATATTCACCCCAAGTATTTGTACAGATAGTTCCGTCAATATCAAAACAATATCTATTCATACCTTTCTCAATTTATTCTTGATTGGTATCTCACTATCATATACCTTCTTAACACCATCACCTAACATTCTCCCCATGATATTAATACCTTCAACAAGTGCGTCACTATTTTCTATAGATGCTGCCTGATCGGTTCCATATGAAGCTCTATCATCGGTAATATGAAATTCTATACACTCAGCACCAAGAGCAACTGCTCCAAGACTAGCATCAAGTCCACTATAATGATTTGAAAAACCAATCTTAAATTGTGGGTAATCATTATGCAATCTTACAATATATCTTAAATTTAATTCATCAACATTTGATGGATATGTGCTAGTACAAGCAAGAATATATTTAAGATTAGGACGAAGAATATCTATTGCTTGATCTATTTCATACTGAGAAGACATTCCCGTAGAAAGAATAATCGGTTTTCCTGTTTTAACAAGATCATTTAAAAATTCTTTATCAGTAACTAATGCAGAAGCAACTTTATGATAATCAACATCAACATTATCTTCAATTAGTTTTACACTATCTCTATCCCAACAAGATACCATAAAATCCATACCAAGATTCTTTGTATAGTCACAGAGTTCTTTATACTGTTCTGCATCAAATTCAATCTTCCATTTATACTCCAAGTAAGTCATTGTTCCCCAAGGAGTTTCTCTAATCAAAGACTTTTGATCTTCAGGAACACATACATCAGGATTTCTTTTCTGAAACTTTACTGCATGACATTTTGAATCATGTGCTTGGTCTATTAGTTTTTTTGCATGTTCCATAGAACCATTATGATTGATTCCAATTTCAGCTATGATGTACATAATTAATTTCTCCCAATGTCATTAATAAGATTTTTTAAAACGTTGACCTTTCTTTGTGCTAGTCCAAGGTCCCTATAATTTGTTTTGAAACACATTAGTTTCTTTTGATATTCCTCTGCTATTGGACAAGATACAGTAGAGAATTTTGGTTTTAAAGATGGTTCCAAATACGGATTTTTCCAACAAGCATAGAATCCATCTCCACCCATTTCTATGTATGTGTTATAGAACTGTTCCCATGAGACCTCTGTATGCTCATACAAGAAAGCAAAAGTATAGTAACTATGTTCACAATAATCCTCAACTTTCTGAGTCTTTATCCATGAGCAACCATCAACTGCTTCAAGAAACATAGATCCAATTTCCTTTCTCCTATCAATTAGTTGATCAAGAATTTCAAAATTAGCAAGTCCACAAGCAGCAGTAACTAAATTCATTCTATAATTATAACCCATACTATCAAATCTTTCATAGTTTGGATTTTGAAATACAGATGATGCTAGACTAGTTCTACCAGCAGTCGCTGTAAGATTTTTATATCCAATCCCACCAAACTTTCTAATCTTCTCTGCAAGTTCTTCGGAATTGGTAACAACCATACCACCTTCACTACCAGATGTAATATGTTTTGTTTTTTCAAAACTAAAGACACCAATGTCTGCACATGTTCCCGAATACTTTCCTTTGTAATCTGAAAGAACTGTCTCTGCAGAATCATCAATCACTGTAATATTATGTTTCCTAGCAAGATCCATGATTGGATCAATATCTACAGGAAGACCATATAACGATACAACAATAATTGCTTTGGTTTTTTCAGTAATACTTTTTTCAATCTCATTAACATCTATGTTCCAAGTTTCAGGATTAATATCAACGAACACAGGAGTCGCACCCAAATAAAGTGTTGCATACGCATCCATAATAACAGTAACAGCAGGTTGAATAACCTCATCACCTGGACCAACTCCAGCAGCAGCAAGTGCAGCATGAAGACCAGAGGTTGCTGAGTTAATTGTTACTGAATAATCTACGCCAAACTTCTCACAAAACTTTTCTTCAAACTCTTGAGTTAAACTATACTCATCGTTTCTTTTAAATACATCAGCAATGAAATCTCTAACCTGTTGGTTGTTCATGTTTTAATTTTAAAATGCTTAATCTTTTCTTGATTTGCTTTCCACTTCTCATCAAGAAAAAAATTGATATTAGCGGTTTCAGGATTATTATAGATGAACTCTAACACGTTGTCAAGGGATAATTTTTTTGGTAATACTCCATTAATAACTTTAGAAAAGAATTCTAGATCTTCTTGATAATCTAAAGTCATTCTTACATTACCTTTAATATATTTGTCTTCAATATGTTTAATTTTTTTCACATCAAACATATTTGTTTCTGTAAAATAAAGTCTTATATATTCGGTTGAATCACTATCTTTTATATTACATACTTGTTCTAGAGCACTTGATTTTATACCATAAACATCATTATATAATCCATGACCATCTATAAAATCACAAGGTTCTTCTTTGTATTGTTCAATAACTTTATCTGCTAGATCAACATCAAAAAATAAATCATCACCATCTACATTTACAAAAAAATCTACATCATATTTTTTACATGCAAATAACCATCTATCTAACTTATCATTTAGAGATCCTCTAAAATATTCTATTCCACAATCTGCTGCTATATTACACAATACATTATCGTCAGATTCAATACTAGTACATAAGATAACTTTATCTGCTGATTTACTTTTTTTGAGATTTTCAATTAGATATTGTATGGTTGGTTTATTACCAATATTTAAAATTGCTTTATTAGGAAGTCTAGTAGATGAATTTCTAACAGATATAAAAATACAATTTACCACGCAGTCATACCACCATCAACAACTAAATTATGTCCAGTCATATAAGAACTAGCATCCGAACAAAGAAAAACAATTGATCCTTTATACTCAGTCTTATCTGCCATCCTATTCATAGGAATTAAATTAGTAAGTTTATCTACAAACTCTTCAGGTTGATTATCAAATACACCACCAGGTGAAAGTGCGTTAACTCTTACATTTGATTGAGCATAGTAAGTAGCAAGATACTTGGTCATACCAATGATACCATGCTTTGCAGCAGAGTATGTAATTGGTTTGAATGAATCACCATAGATGCTTTGATTTGGAGCAATTACACCCATCACAGATGAAATGTTAACAACAACTCCACCACCTTTTTCTGCAAAAACTGGACAGAATACTTGAGAACATAGAAAGGTTCCCTTCATAATCACATCGACAGATAAGTCCCACTCATACTCAGTTAAATTTTCAAATGCTCCACCTGGTCCAGAGTCCTGTGTTACTTTAGGATCAATAGCAGCATTATTAATTAATACATTAATATCTGGATGAGTTTCTAAACAATTAATAATTGATTTCTTATCAAGAACATCTAATAGAATTGGAAAAGCTTTATCTGTAAGAGTTCCTAAATTAACTCTATCACATACTTTTTGTGCTGCATCTAGATTTAAATCACCAACAATTACTTTACCACCATTCTCTACTATTGCTTCAGAATGCATTTCACCTAGAAGACCACCACCACCCGTAACTAAAACAACCTTATCTTTAAGATCAAACATTTATATAACCATCAATAATAGATTTAATTTTTATAGCATTAACATTCCAAGTTTGTGTTTCTATGAAATGTTCATGAGCTTTATTTACAATACCCATTCTTTCATCCTCATTCTCAAGATAATAAGTTGCCTTCTCAAAGAATTCATCTTCATCAGAAAACATAACACAATTATAACCATCTATCAATATATCTTCATATACCTTTTCACTCATACGATTACAAAGTATGAGACTTCGATTAGCCGACATTACTTCAAAGTATCTTGTCCCAACTAAATCAGCAGGTCCTGTTGTTATGAAGCATATTTTAGATGAAGAAAGATGCCTTGCATATTCATCATCAGAGAACATAGTGCCAGCATAATTGTTTCTATGAGATCTAGCATTGATAAACAATTTATAATCATTGAGTCTATCAAGTTGAGATAGAACTCTTTCTCTTAAATTCTCAGTTTGCTCTGGTCTAGTTACTCCAGAGAAAAATAAATCATTTTCATATTCACCACCATAATCTCTAAACTGCTCTTGATTAGCAGACCACATGATCCTATGAAAAGGAACACCAGTATATTCACTATAAGAATTAATAGCATGATGAACTGTTAGAGCAGCAGTAGGTTGCATCTCTTTTATCCAATCAAGTTTATTATGCAATCCTGTATATTCCTTATTCAATATTGGAAATAACTTTACATCACTATTTCTAATTAATGATGTAGGTTTTCCTTCACTACAATCAGTATGACCGAATCCAAGGAATACAATATCATATCCATCAAATTCACTTGTAGTTCTTGGAATAGAATTTTTAAATTCAATATCAAAAACTTCTTTTAAAGCATAAAATATTTCACCATAATATGAACAATAACCACTTGATAATGATTTATTAGGATGTTCACAGAACAATGCCTTCATCTCTTTCTCCAAGTTAATTCAACTTTATTATCAACATTACCTTTGTTTCTAATAAACGTCAATCCATATCCATAAGGAAGAGTTGCATATTCTACATCTTTATCTTTTACAAACTCTTCTACTGCCTTACTCATTCCTTCACCAAGTGTATGATGTCTTGTATCATGAGTAATTAAAATACCATCATTCTTTAAGTAAGGATAAATGTTATTCAAATCAACCAATACTTCTTCACCTACATGCGATCCATCATGAAGAATTAATTCATACTGTTCTAATTCAATGTCTTCAAATATTTCTGTACTGTTTCCATTATAAAAATTCCATCTATTACTCTTCTTCGTAAATTCTGTTATGGAAGGATTCTCTGTATAGTCAGTAACATCACAACTAGTCAGAATACCACCAGTCTTCTCTAAAGCATTTAAAATTATATGAGTCGAATACCCACTTCCAAATTCAAAAACATTTTTAGATTCTAATCCTACAACGCAAGAATAAAGAAAACCATAATGAAGAGACATACCAGTGTCACCTCTCTCTGCCTTTGCTGCAATCTGTTCTAAAATATTCATAATACTCTACTGTGATTTGAAATAATTAACTGTGGCATAATTTTATTACCCCTAATTGTGTTTGCAACACCTGGAAGAATCGCTGGTTTAATTCCTAATTGATGACATACAAAAGGAAAACTTATTTGATCTCTTGAAGAGAACATACAAATTTGCTCCCACCACATCCATCCCATTCTCTGGGTTAGAGAATTATTCCTCTGCACTCTAACAGGAAGTTCATACAATCCATTATGTTCAGGGTAACATACATCTTTATAAAAAGCAAGTTGATCTTCCAATAAATTAGGATGATCAAATCTTATTTGTTTTACAAATTCTCCTTCTATGTAGATACAATCTCTTTCAGGATGTTTAAAGACTGCAACGTCACTATCCTTAAGATATTTCTCAATTACTTCATGTGGATTTTGTTCCAATATATGTGTTGAATCTATCCAGAAATAGTAATCATAATCAGGTAAAAAAGCAAAGGGTAAAACCTTATATACCTTAGCATCTCTACGATTCTTATATCTTGTATCAACAGAAAATGGAAGTATCGGATGTTTAATCCATGCAGTATCATCTTCATGATCCACAAACGCATGATAATCAACACCATCAAAGGGTATTGGGTCTAATAATTTTGTACTACTAATGGAAGATGTGATTACAGCAATTTTCATTTAGACCTCTTCTCTATTAAATTTAAAACATCAACATCATTTTTTTGTTCTTCTCTTGGAGCAAACAAAGCTCTATCTCTTTTTTCACCAACACCATTACATCCTAAATCAGTCATATAATACATTGCTATACTTTTTCTATATTGACCCTTTGGACAAGTTAAAGGTGTGGGTAATCCATGCCAAGAGTTTTGAGTAGTATCAAATAACACTGCTCTATTATATAAACAATCTATAGATCTTTCAAGTCTAAGTGGTTTATTTGTTTTTTCATTGTGCGACCAAAACTCTAAAGCACCACCCCATTCTGGATTCCAATCTTTACAGAGATAAACTATAAGATTAAGTTTTCTCTGTAATCCAAGTTTTGGATGAACAGAATAATCTTTATGAACATTTAAATTACCACCAGTTCCATGCATATGCCATCCACCACCATGCAACCCATAATCTGGATATAAATTATGAATACCACTTATATCTTTTATTACTTTAACAAATTGAGGTGAACAAAAATATTGAAATAATTTATAGGTTTCCTTAGAAAATTTTCCCCAAGTTTGAAGAGCTTTTTTATTTTCTATTTGGTTGTTATATACAAACCAATTATCACTCTCATAATCCATAAACTCATTTGTTATAGAATGAGCCACATCTTCAGGTAAAAAGTTCTCTACCGTATAATGATCGAAAGGAAAATTATACTTTTTAAAATCAAAATTCATACTACACCATATTTTTCTTTGCAATACTTTGTTTCTTTCGTCACGTAATAATCTCTATTCTTATGAGAAACATTTGTAGTTACAGAATAATCACCAACTCTATTACTGATAAGAACATCATCATAAAGGATTGGTTCCCCATGATCATACATCATACCATAATAAAATTCAACATCCATAAAATATGTTAAAGTCGTATCAAATCTACGTTTAACATTATTCTTAAATGCTAGTACTGAAGGAGAACTAATACTATTAACACCTTCCAATAACTTATCATTCCATCTAGGAAACATCTCCCAATAGAATGAGTTGCCATCATCTTGAGTATGATTACATCCATTTAACAACCAAGTCTTATCACTATTACTCAATTCATTATAAATCTTTTCTAATGCTTCATCATCATAAAAGAAATCATCCTGAAACATTACCTTTATAATATCACCAGAACAATGATCTATAGCATTATTTGTATTCGCAGGTCCATTACCTCTATCATTTTCATTTTTAACATAAAGTAAATTAAATTTATTTTGAAATTTAGAAATTACTTTAACTAAATCATCATTTTTACTATGATCGGATACAACTACTTCATAGTCTTTAAATGATTGAATTTCAATTGTTCTAAACAGATCATCTAAAAACTCATTACCTTTACCATATGATTCCCATGTAGGAATCGCAATAGACATTTTCATAGAACTATCCAATCCTCACAATAAAGATCTTTTGTATCATGGTCTAAGTTAATACCAAACCATTTCTTTGGTGCAATTACTTTTCCTTTGAATGATGTGGGTCTTGGTGGATTTACTGGATGATTTGCTAACCATGCACCCCACCAACTAAAGGAACTATTTGCAATAATATAATCTTCACACATACTCATCAAACATAAATCATAAAATTGATTACCACCTTCAGCAACAGCAAATCTATCACTTTCAAATAACTTTTGTTGCTTACACCATTCAGTATCATCTGAGAATATAATAACTTCTCTATCATCATCAAACATACCCAATGCTTTCTCATAATAATCTAAACCTTGTGGTGGATGATTAGCAGAGTTTGTAAGGAAGTCTCCTCTTCTAATATGAAGAGCAATAGGATTATCAAACTGTTCTCTAAGAGGTATACAGTGTTCTACAATCTCATCTTTAAATGTAAAGTCATCAAAGATAGAATATTTTATATCTTCAAAATACTTTTGTGACTGAAAGAATCCCCATAAAGAAGCATCCTTTCCATTCTCAAGATTAAACATCCTCTCATTAAAATGAAAATGTTCTTCAGAAACATAATTACTAGTATTGAGTATTCCAAAATTTGATGCATGTACTAATTTAAATACATCAAATAAAAGAATAGTATATCTATTACCTATACCATCATCATATATTTCTTGATGATTTGGTATCATAAAATCAGATCCTACTTTAGAAGCAATACCCCTTAAAGCAGCGTATTGGAACATCTGGTTTCCCAGTTGTCCCAATTTACCCAAATGATTAAATGCTAACAAATTAACCCCATGATGATAAATTCTCAATATATTCTAAATCAGATTCACTTACATTATTAATCTGACTACTAATCCAATCATATGTTTCTTTTATACCATCTTCAAGTGTCTTAGAATAATTCCAATCAAGTTTCTCACGAATAAGATCATTGTTTGAATTACGTCCACGAACACCAAGTGGTCCATCAATATGTTTCTTCTCTATTGTTTTACCAGCAACTTTAGCAGCAGTATCTACTAACTGATTAATAGAAACCATTTCTTCTGAACCAATATTAACTGGTCCCATGAAGTTTGAATCCATTAATCTTCTAGTTGCTTCGATGCATTCATCAATGAACAAGAAGGAACGAGTCTGTAAGCCGTCTCCCCACACCTCGATAGAT
>CEUI01017936.1_pt1 | contig 10262 bp, 23 predicted proteins | sample 531411 | NCBI WGS metagenome assembly CEUI01 (sample SAMEA2622841, study PRJEB7988) | marine metagenome | isolation source: saline water (ENVO:00002010), including
GGTGCGCCAGTGTACGATGCTTTTGAGGATGTTAGAATAGCTATAGGTAATGTTGAGGGATATACAGAAAAGTGGATTGTCCCATTAGTAGAGATGATAAAAAAAGCAACTGGGAAAATAGATATTGATAAAGCCCTTACATTGTCATCTAGAGTTAAAATTCATAGAGCTGGTAAGGGTGACCAAGATGCTCTTGATAACCTAACTCAATTAGAGAGTGATATTTTAAATCACATCAAGAGCTATTATAATGACCCTCATATACAAAAGATTTTCAAGTTAAATAGATTTATGCAGTGGTATAATACAGCTGGAACATCTAATAAAGGTATTCCGGGAGTAGAAAAGGCAGATTTATTAGACCTTAAACATATATATGAAACACAAGGGGCTAATGCTTTATTAAGTGCTATAGATGATGTTCAAGGCTTTATAATAGATAGTAATTATATGCCAGACTTTACAGAGGTTGTTAATTACAATAATTCATCCGCAATGTATAATCTTAATGTTGGTAAAAAAATACTTAAACCAAAAGATTCAAATTCAGATATGAATAAAGATGCGGTTAAGTCGTTTTTAAGGAAAGTTAGAGCTGATGCAAAGATATATTATATGGATACGCCTATAACAAGAATGGTTAATATAGTAAATACTGGCCTACCAGCAGAGGTTGCTAATGATATGCTGTTAGTTATAGACTCTCTTAATAGACCTATGGATACTAGCTCGTTAGCAGAAATGAATAGTAAATGGGTAGGCTGGGTTATGAAGGCTGCACTATCTTTGCCAGAAAAATGGACTAGAAATATGTTCCAAAGATTAACTTTATTACCATATGAGCCAGTTACAAATATGCCAAAAATGTTTGGACAAATGATGAAAAACACTTTTCTACCACAAAAGATTGGCGGAGTACCAGCTCCGGGTCGGGGCGGCCTTAATATAACCAAATCATCAGAGTATATTAATGCACCAGAATGGAAGAAGGCTCATTTCAATAAATTGGTTTCAGCTAATGCATCACTTGCAGAAGATTTTCTTATGTCAACACATATGCCAATACTAGATAAATTACCATTTGGTTTAAATACAGCTTGTAGAGCTTGGATTGATGTCTATAAATGGACAGATGCAAGCAACAGATGGGCTATTTTTAACCCTATGACTAACAATATATTAAAAACACTGGAAGATGCAGCTATAACTGGTAAGGATTTTAATGCTATCAGAAAGCACCTATATTGGGACAAATTAAGCGATTATGAAAGTTTGAGGGATATTTTAAGGCCAGAGATAAATGAGGCTTTAAAAGGCAATGTAGCGGCTCAAAGGTATGTAGCATTAAGAATTGCAGAACATATGAGTGGGCCAGCTGTTAACTGGAGATATAATAGACCAGATAGGTCAGTACACGAAAATTCAAGTGCTTTAGGAAGAGCTTTATTTAGAGCAACTACATATCCAGTAAGGTTATTAGCACAACTAGCAAAAGATGCTTGGAAAGTATACAGAGGTGCATATAGGCGTAATCCTAGGGAAATGTGGGCTGGATTAAAAGGTGTTGCTGGAAGATTGGCTATTATGTTTGGAGTTGAAAAAGCACTTACTTGGCTGTTTGGTGAAAAAGATTCTGGATATGGTTGGGGATATGATATATTTGAGATTATTAATTTTGAGGTTGGAGGTTTAGGTTTTGTTGGTGCTGATTGGTTATATGGAACATATGGTGCGGTAGGTAAATATAAAGAGGCATTTGATGCATATATGGGTGGTGATGAAGATTATGGGGATGAGTTATTAGAGGATGCCACACAACAACTAGCTTCATACACTGATAATATAACAAAACAGACTGTTGTGTTTTATAGATTTTTTACAAGGCAGCTTGAGGTTGCTTTAGGAGTTAAAAAAGTAGCTCCTTTAAGAGATTTGGTAGATGTTTGGATAGGTCAATATGACCCAGAGGAATTAGATAGAACAATGGAGCAAATGATTCAAAGAGCTGTAGCTGGCGGTGGCGGAGAACCAGAAGAAGATGATGATGGCAAAAGATGGATAGATGAGTTTAGAAATATGCCAGAATTTCAAATGAATCCTTATTAATAAATGATTATATATCACGCACAACCTTTAAGGTGCTTTCCTTATATAGCACATATGATGCTACCTAATTTTAATGTGCCATATCAAATTCACGAACCATATACGACTGTTAATAATAAAGATGAAATAGCAGCATTAGAATCTGGGGCTATTATTCATAAGCTTTCTGATAAAGTGCCTAGGTATGTATCTTATAATCCAGATATGAAAAACTGTAATTATAAGACTAATGGCAGAGGTGGGAATAGGTATGTTGATTTTTGTTATGGGGTTTTCAGTAAGGATAGATTAGAAGAAAATGAAACTGATTTTGTTTTTACTATTATAAAAAACCCAGTAAAAAGAATATATGACTTGTATCATTATATGCAGCACGAGATGAAATTAATAGGTGATGGGACAAGAAAAGATATTATGAGGGATGCTGCTAAAGATTATGTGAATATGAGTCTAGAGGAATTTATAGACGACTTTATATATAAAGATGGCAATTTAGAATTTAAAATAAATGGAATAAATTTCAGACTAATTGATGAATGCGTTTGGTTTAGAAATGTTCCCAAATATAATTTTGTTGGTCTGGATAGTTATCTACAACTATCTCTACATATACTTGGGAAATTTATTGGATTTGATATACCTTGGGAGGGGAGGGTGACCAAGCCCTCCACCGTCACCAAGGAGTGTCTCTACAGATATTCGGAGCTAGAGAATATCTTAAGCAGAGACCTTGAGTGTTACCACTCTTTTAAGAAAAATCTTCATCATCTGGCTCTGGAATTCGTATCTCCCAAGTTACAGCAGCCCAACGAATAATTCTATCTATATAGTCCCTAAATTCGTACACATTTAATTTACTAGTAGATTCAACCTTAAATTCATTTTTCAAAATTTCGTGCATCTCATCTTTTGTGTGTCCAATAAGAGGGTCAGTATTTATTAGTGTCCCTATAACAACTTTCCAATAATAATTGTTTTGAAAATGTGTTCTGGAGTTAACCTCTGAAACAACAAGTTCTATTTCTCCATCAAGAGTACTTAAAAATTCATTAAAAGCATCTCTATTTGAAAGCTTTAAAACATTTGTCTTTTTATTAATAAACCCTCTAAATGATTTTGTTTTAATTTTCATTTCATCATTAAGCATTAATCTTATCTCCTATATTTATATCTATATACCCAACAAATTTCTTAACCAACTCTCTTCTTTCAAAATTCGTTGTAGCTTCTATTAATTTCCACTCCCATTTAAAGTTATGAGAATTGTTAAATAACCTATTAATATTAAAGAGGTATATATACCCATCCATACGAACAGCATATATAAACATTTTTTTCACAAGTATGGAATATAAAAGGTTATAACTAAACTTTTCAAATTCTATCATAGTTTCTTTATAGAATGTGTGGCGGTCTTTTATTTCTACGATTAATTTATTACTCTCGGCATCAAATCTGTTATACTGGTAGTCATCCCATATAAGATTTAAATTGTATTGATTAAGTCTGTTGAGAATTTCCTCTTCATTTTTTTTCATTTAGCTCCTTAAGGTTATTTATAAAACATACCAATCTCTTATAAGAAGAAAAGCCTCCCTCCATAGATTGATATTATATTTGTCTTGGAATCTTGGTATTCCTAGAGCGTGTCGCTCTGTATGGTGGATGCGGCATAAGGGAACCGTGCTGAAATCAATTAAGCTCCCAGTATGGGTTCCCTTTTTTTTATGCCCACCCATCCCACGAGATTGTAGGTGGTCAGCGTCAACTGAACTTTCATTACAAACTAAACAAGGGTGTGACCTAACAAAGGCTAGGTATTCTTTGGTTTCCTTTTTTATATCCACTAGCTACTGCTATCAGTTATAATAAAGTCTTTAACTACATCTTCGAATTTCAATTGGTTTTGCTGCAATATCACAACAACATCTGTGCATCCAGCTCGGTAGGCTTCGGCCTCTTCTCTTGTTTCAAAGGGTCTTAATGGTAAAGGCTCTTTAGAACCTTTTAACATACCCTTCCAGCTTACTAGATATTTCATTATTGTTCTCCTTCATCACAATCTCTACAAAGATTGATTACACTATTTTTAATCATAAGTGCTTTTGCTCGTTGTTCGCTCGGTGTAAAATATACACGACATTTTTTACATTCAAAAGCCATATCTTTTAAACGCATAGCTTTTCCTCCCATTTTATATTTATCTTTTAAATATTTTCTTAATTGTTCTTCTGGACTCATATTAAAACTTTGAGCGGCCTTTCCGACAGAGGTAAATTTCTAAACTAAAAACCCTCAAGACCGCTCATTTGGTCGTTCGGCTAGTCGAGCCATTAACATTTGATATAACCACCAGCATTCGCCATTATTGGTAGCTTTCTTAATAATATCTCTTTTTTTATTCCATTGCTTTTTATTATAGTCACTTGCTGGCATTATAACTCCTCCTATGATGACCATAAAGAGTCCGACAAGAAGCACAAGTATCTTGATAAGAATTGTGACCTATAGGACATTTATATGGTAAATATTTATCTAAAGGGGTAACAACCTCTTTATTAATATCCTTTACTGTAAGAGCGCCTTTATAGCTTTTTACTGCCATTATAATTCCTCCTCATAACAGAAGCTTAATTCTGTTCTAGGTTTTTCTCCATATAGCTTCTTGGCAACTACACCAACCACAATACAATCGTCTTTCCATAAAACATTAGTACAAGCATCCATTGTATGTTTAATTAAGTTATCAATGTCTGGTTTTACACTATGGTATTCCGGTGCATCTTTTCTTAATTGATTAGAAAATTTGCCGGTTCTATAGTGCTTTTTTGGTCTAGGCATATAGTATGTTAAAAAAAGAACAATGTTGCCTTTTAAGGGCTTTTTCTTCCATTTTTTAGATATTTTAGCAGCAAACTGCTTCTTATCTTTTGAGCTTGGGTCATATACCCTAACAAACTTTCCTATATGTCTATGACGCTTTTGAGCTGCTGGGCTGCCATCTATTGTTATATCATTCATCTAAATCTGGCAATCCATCTAATAAATCAAATTCTCTTAAGGATTCTTGATGCTCTTCAGCCTCTTTCCTTGTAAAGAACCTTTTTCTATCAGCAGTTATATAAATATGCATCAGCTCGTGTGTAATTGGAAATAAGTCTTTTTCCATAATGAAATTTACCTCCATTTAATTTATTTTGCAAGGTTGGCAGCAGCAGTACATATTTCTGAATAATTACAATATTTACCACACTCCCAATTATATACCGGAACCTTATTAACCATTTCTGGCGGCTCTTCTGTTAGGTTATTACTATGAACCATAACCTCTTTCCAGTAGGCTTCAGCTTGCTTCATAGCAGACAAAGGTACTGGGTGTTCAAACATTTCAGATGTGTCTTTATTATAATAGACTAGAGCTAGATGGGCTATGCTATCACACAGCCCATTCTCAACAGCTAAAAGACCATAGGTCGCAACTTGCATCTCGTAGTTTAAGGCGGAGGAGGTGCCTTTTTTCATACTACGATATTTAAAAGCTTTAGCTGTTTTCCAGTCATAAACATAACCCTTACCATCCTCCACCAACATAAAGTCTAGGTGACCACCTACTTTTAATTTGTCAGATGAAAGTAACAACTCTTGGTGATAATCAATGGTTAGATTATCTGATAAGGCATCATTCATAACATTTTCTAGCTCGTTCCCTACGATTGTTCCCAACCGCATAAGTCTCAAAGAGTCTATATCTGTTGGTTTTTGTTCAGCTCCATTAGTTTTAAAATAATGTTTTCTCATACACAAGCCAGCTGAACTCGCATCCATTTTATCTGGATTATCTTTAGCTCTACCAGCTTTGTTTTCTTTTTCTTTTTTAAGTAAAAATTTATTGTAAATCTCTATAGGATTTATCATTTTGGTCTCCTTATTTGTTTTAATTTTAGAGCGAGGTATCCTCTGCGCAGAAGATACCTCACTCAAAGCAAGGCGGCATTTTGCGCTCTGGTTCTGCAGATAAGTTTTATATCTAATTAAAGGTTACCCAGAGGGGGCTTTAACTTTGATATATCTCTACCATCTAACCTTGCTTGTCAATATCAGTTAGAGGGTCTCTGCTTACGAACTCGTTATAGTCTTTCACCTTTTCAGCAACAAGGCTATCGCTGCAATCATTGATTGTTGCGGTTCTGCTTTGTATTATAAAAGGTGCTGGTGCAAAATACAATCTACACCCACTATGTTCCAAGAATCGTAATAGTACATCTATTTCAAGACGCTTTTTCATCTATCGTTTCCTCGTTTGTTATGCGAGAGCGGCTCTTGAATTTCTTTACAAAGTTTGTAAACTCTTCTGGAACCTCATACTCGCCATTCGCTCGTGCTTCCTCAATCTCCCTATCTCTTTGTCTTTTTTCTCTTTCTTCTTTTTCTCGGTTCATTCTTTTGCGAACCTCATCTGTTTTGGGAGTAAACTCGCTTTTCAACCAGTTTCTAAAAGCAGCTCTGTAGTCTTTATACCTCTTCCCATTAGCTTGTAGATAATCAGTAAACTTTTGAAATTCTACTTTTACATCTACACTCATATTTAAGAGTTGTAGTTCATCTAAATAACTATCATCTATACTCTTAAGAGATTTAGTATCTTTTTTAACTACTTTTACTTTATCTTTATCTTCTACTTTTTCTTTTACTTGCACAGTGGCAGCCACAGTGGCATCACCCTCATCAAGTAATTGTGCAGTGTCGAAATCTGACTGTTCAATAACACCATAACTGATTAACTTTTTCACGCACTTTGTTATCATAGGACTTTTCTTTTCCAAGTATTGTAATCCATACTGGAAATCCATAAAGTCTTGTATGTATATTACTTTATCGTGATTAGTTTCTACCAGTTGACGCTTTATTGAATCTGGTGCAGAGGTAACCTCCACACCAGTCAATATTGAACATAGTCTCCAGTTGACATTCCATAGACCACACTCATCACAAGAATCGAGTAAATATAGCCACACTAGCTTATCTTCAAGAGAAAGGGAAAGAAACCATTCTTTCTCCCACTTTTTTGTATCAGTGAATCTCTTTTTACAGTGTTGCATATTTACCTCCTTACATTGGGATTGGGTTAGATTCATCTTCAAGTTTCTTAAGCCTATCCTCAATAGCATCTAATCTTGCATCAATGCCATCTGTAGGTTTATTAGGTTCAAGAAAGTCTGGTACTGGTTCATCTTGAAGAGCTGTAGGTAACTCCATAGATTCAACATTTTGATTATTCTTAATGTCATCCATAGATTTGCCATTAACAGTGAAGAATGTAATTGTATTACCATTTATATCCTCTTTTGTCGCTTTGGCAATTGTTACCCTATCACCAGACTTAACATTGCTGCTCATTATAAGAGCATTTAAAGCTGGTGTAGCGTAGAAAACATCATCCGGCTCAACACTCCACATATATTGAGTGCCATACTTGCCATCAACTGCTTTCGCATCATCGTATTTAAGAACCAATGTCCTTGGGTCATCGAATCGTAATATAGCCATTATTTACCTCCTTTATCTATAAGACCACTTACTCTATCATACCATTGCTGCACAACCTCTATAGGCGTGCTGTCATTAACACCATCTACGAATTTAGCAATAGCTTTTTGATTATCAGCATTGAATAATTCGTGTCCAGCATTATCTTTTAGATATTTGGTCATAACAGCTTTTTCATCTCTTGCAGCAACATCATCAAGAACCTCTGTCAACACATTACCTAGTTGTGAGTTTGTGATGCCCTCATCTTTCTTTTCTTCTATGATATGATGAGGTGTTGTACCATTTATCATTTCTTTAGGTTTAGCTGCAGACTTTTTTGTAGTCTTTTTAGGTGCAGCTTTTTTAGGTTTTTCTTCCTCAACCGGTGGAATATCCTCACCAGCAAATATATAATGACCAAGGCCAAGCAAGGCGAAGCATTTAGTCATACATCTCATTTTTGCTGTGTTTATCTGGGTTGAAGATGGGCTTACAACAGCCTTATGTGTATTATCCATTACTGGAAGCCACATAGTTCTGTTAACATCATCTATTCTTACTGTACACTCAACTTGGCAAGTTCTATTTTCATACATAAGAACATCGGTCATTTCTTCTGTATTTTCACTTACAGCATATTGAGTGAAGCTGATTTGCATTTGAGGATAATGTTTCATCATAATTCCCCAAGCCCAAGCCCAAGATAGATAGGTAGCTTGGAAACCACCTTTACTACCCCTTTTTTCTGTATGTTCATTTACATCATACTGGGATAAGGTTTCCCACACTGATTTATAAGTAACTGTAGATTTACTCATTTAGCTCTCCTTATTATTTAGAAGCGTGTTAATATCACTCTCAAACCACTCTGGAGGTACTCTGTCTCCAGAGAGTATCATAGAGAGATATGTGTCTGATATGTTAAGTTGTTTTGCAACCCAACTCTGTTTGATACCATTGTTAACGAGATATTGTTTTATTTTATCAGTATCCATACCCTTAAATTAATACTGTAAAAGATATTTTACAAGTTAAGAGTACCAAAAGTTAGATTTAATCGCTATATTTATGTATGACAAAAGGAAAAAAAATATATTCCCTAGAAATCATTTATAACGACAAAACAAATGAAATTATTTCCATATATGAATCAGTTGATAAAGCAGATTCGAACGATGCTATATATGATAGCAGTGGCGAGATTTCAGAATCTACGAACCTACCTATTATGTTCTTATCTGAATATATCGATGACGAATATATGGATTTAATATCAGACTGTACGATTATCGGTTTTTCCTAGAAGCTTCAACAGCAGCTTTCATCATAGTACTAATTGCATCTTTAATACTCTTAAAACCTTGAGCATAAATAGCTGATTTAAACTGCTGGTATAGCTTTCTATCAAGGCCTCTTATGTTGATATTTGTTTTATCGCTCATAATCAGCCTCCTTTTCAGTTATAGGTGTATCATCTGGATATTCACCACCCATTAGGCATCCGCTCATTGTAACTTTAGTGCGAACCTTATGGTCTTTTATGTTATCAACAATATCATCCCAATTAAGAGTCGAGCCGCAAGGTAGCAGCTCGTTCTCTTGAAAGTATTGTTTATAAGATATTGTGGTTCCAGAAGCACCATTTGTTTTAGGTTTGACTAGTATTATCATTAAGCTACCACCTTTGCAGATTTAGACTGGTGGAATCTCTCATCCCATAGCTTTACATTAATACCATCATCATCTGGATTCATACTATAGATTCCCAGCTTTGAGCCATCCTTATAGTTAGTCTCTATAATATAGCCTAGGTCTCTGAAACACTTAATGACCGCTGATAATCTAGTGGTGTTGAAATTAACAAAGGCATCTACACTTGTTAGTGACTTACCACTAATAAGATGCTTTAGTATTTTTGTTGATTTACTTTTTGGATTGTGATGTGGTTTTGTTCCTCTTTTCATAAGGCTATTTCTCCTTGTTTATTTTGATTATTTTTTCACTTACTTTCTTTTTGTTCTTACTAATATAGTCGACCATTAACCAGAGCAAAGTATCCCAACTAGTACCAACTGTTGCATCGAATCTATGTTCAACTGAATCGATGATATTTTTTTTATCTTTGGCTGTGAGTTTCTTTACATCATACTCCGAGAAATGAGTCTCTTTATAATTAATAAGACACCATTCTACATCCTTACAACAAAATGTTGTTGCAATTGATATGTTCTCTGTTTTCTTAAAGTTCTTCTTTAAGTACTCTATTGCTTCATCCCTTAACATTAGGATAATACCATTCTGATTGCTATCTTAAGAAGCATTACTAATAGAGTAACTCCAATGACATTTATTGACACCAGAGCAAACCACTGGATGCAAGTTACTGCTTTTGATTTAAACGACATTCTACTTGGAAATATCATAATATTCCCTCCTATTTTGTTTTATGTTTAGTGTAGTAATCATAGGCATCTATGTTACTGTTCTTTACGAAATCCCAATCAGACATTTCTGGGATGTTACTATGGTCAAATCCTTGGTCATAACCATAAGAACCTAACCAGTCTTCTGCTGCATCTTTTACTTTACCCATTACCAAGTCCCTCCTCTATAGTCTTTGCAGATTT
>CEUI01035064.1_pt1 | contig 10261 bp, 22 predicted proteins | sample 531411 | NCBI WGS metagenome assembly CEUI01 (sample SAMEA2622841, study PRJEB7988) | marine metagenome | isolation source: saline water (ENVO:00002010), including
TCGCTCATGGAGATTACCACGAACGGGCGTAGCATTACTCCAAAGGGGCAGAAGTACCTCAAGCAGTTAGATGCGGAAGCGAAAGAAACACGCGAATCAAAGCCCGTGCGTATTAAACTTCCAGCGGAGGTAAAGTAATGTTGCAATTAATGGATAACGTTGCCTTTGCGAATGGATTAAAAGGTAGGGTACTGGGTAGCGCAACCCTTCTGCGGGAGCAAACCCCGCAGGAGTGGTTGTGTCACTCTGGCAACCACATGATTGTTGTAAGGTGGCAGCAAGGCGTACTCGGAATGGGCGTTGGTGAATCCGAGCATGAAACTTATGGCGATATTAAAATTGTTGCAATGGACTATGACCGCACTAAAGAAGATACACCAATTAAATTTGAAGAAGTAAAACAATTTATGGAATGGGAATTAAATGATTTGGTTTGTTTTGATTTATAATAAGTGAAATAAAAAGTAACTAAATAAGGATTAAATAAGAACTAAATAAGTCTTAAATAAGTGTTTAAAATTTGACATCTTGCGTGACGCGCGCTGCGGCCTTCTGAAAAGTACTTTGCCGATCATTTTTCGGAAATTTTGATCAGCAAATTGATTTGTCGATCATTAATGAGCAACAAATGACCCTATTGTTTTACAAGATTTGCCTGTTTTTACGGGGTATTCTGTTCGAGAGTTTCTTATTTTAGGGTGTTTTCTCGCCGGAGAAAATGGGTAGTTTCACGAAACTCGCAGCCGCCGCCTCACAACTTGGCACGGAACTTGCTGTGTATAGAGTATGAAAACGATACCTGATGAGGCCAACCGGAACATTTGCTGGGTTGAAGACACTAATGGAAGTCGCCCAACTTTTAAGACTTTTACAAATGCCGTAGATACCGAGTGCTGGGAAGAGCTTGGCGTGTCCATTTATGACTTGTGCGATATTGATTATTATGGGCATTATTCCGCGCTACCGGAGCGGCCTACTTGGCACGAGTGGGATGTCGCCGTGACCGAATGTCTTGAAGATTTAAAGGCAGAAAATGGCGTGGATTGGTAAGATTTTTATTGACAAGAGTGCAAGAATCCAGTATTCTTAGATTATAGACTGAAACATAAAGGAAAGGAAAACTAACATGGCTATTGCCGCTAAACAGGAAATCAATCAAGGCTACGACTTTACTGTAAAACAAATCGAAGTCCCTCACCCCATCTCTGGAACCAAGTCCGGTTATTTTATGAACATCCGCGAGGATAACGATGAGATTCTTGGCTGGACTACAGAGCGTTATGGCATCGTGCAGAATCGTGACATTCTTGATCGTGCTGACGAGGCTTTCAAGACTCGCGGTATCGACGTTACTCGCAAGGTGATTGTCACCGAGGGTGGCGCAAAGATGCGGGCGCAGTACGACCTTGGCGGAGATTTGTTCAAGGCTGACGTGCCGAAGGTTGGGGATACGATGGCGTATCGTCTTACGGCTCAAAATTCGTTTGATCGTACCTTGCGCGTCTCGTTTGCGTTGGGTCTTGTGCGTTTGGTTTGCACCAATGGCATGACTACAACCGAGAAGGAAGTGGAAATGGTAAAGAAGCACTCCACCAACATTAACATCGGCGATATTATCACCGAAGATGCGCTCGACAATGCTCTCGCTAAACTTGGCGATAGCTTGAACGTGTATGGTCGATTGGCTCAAGTCGATTTGACTCAAGAGCAGGGGCTTCACATCTTGCAGAACCTTGCTAACTCCAAGGTGTTTAGCGAGAAGGTGCGCGAGAATGTCGCTCGCATTTGGAATGACCCCACGCATGAGGAAGATAAGGCTCGCAACCTTTACAACCTCAACAACGCGGTGACTCAACACCTCACGCATGACGTTGCGGATGAGCGTTTCGAGTACGCCAATCGCGTAACGGGTAACGTCCTCAAGCGTTTCGACCTTGCGGCGCAGAATAAGTCTCGGCTTAAAAAGTTGTGGACTCCAACCTCTGGTAACGTGGTAGTTACTGCTGAATAAGCAGAAATAAATACCACCAAATAAATAACTACCTTTCCCTAACGGGAGGGGTAGTTGTTTGTTGGCGGCAGCCGCCGGTACGTAAGTTGGCACGGAACTTGCTGTGTATACTATGTCGGTGAGACTGGAAGTATTGCGGTTATAGCCTCTGACGCACGGTTACCGCCCCATCACGGGTATCGGGCCTATAAGGCGTTAAGTACCGCAATACCGCCCGTGGCTGAAAGCTGTCATGCTGGGAGGACGCTCCAAACAAGGCATGAGAGTGATACGATAGGGACGGGGGAGGGTTCGAGCCCCTTACACCGATAGTAATTTTATGGAGTTGGCATGAAACTTGCTGCGTAAAACTAATGATAACTTATCCTAAACCCTAATACAACAATGAAATTCAAAGACTTAAAATTTGAAGATGTAAGTGAAACCCACGGCGAAAACGCCATCCAAGCATGGGTTGACTTTCCTAACGGTTATTCTGCTTCCGTGATAAGGCATATGGGTTCTTACGGTAACAAGGAAGGGTTGTACGAAATCGGTGCTTTCTATGGTGAGAGAATGGCGACGATTGACAGATGGCATGACCAAGTAAAAGGCTGGCTTGACGAAAGTGGCGTTGAAAAAGAATTGGATTATTTAAGGAACTACTAATATGGGACTCGATCAATACGCATATACGAAGGACGCTCAAGACGAGCAACAGGACATCGCCTACTGGCGCAAACACCCCAATCTTCAAGGTTGGATGGAAGAACTGTATCGCCAGAAGGGCGGTAAGGATGAATTCAACTGTGTTGAAGTTGAACTCGCGCTAGAAGACTTGGAGCGCCTTGAGAGTGATATTCTTTCTTCCGCGTTGCCCAACACTACTGGATTCTTCTTCGGTAGTGATTCTGATGATTATTATAAGGAAAAGGATTTAGAATTTATAAATAAGAGCCGCGACCTTATTAATAATGGCGAACCGGTTTACTATTCAAGTTGGTGGTAGTTGCCCGCCGCCCGCAGCCGCCGGTGCGCAACTTGGCACGGTTCTTGCTGTGTATAGGGTATGGCCAAGCCGACCAAGTTAACCAAGCCGCGCTGGTGGGGTAAACACGCGCCCCGCTGGCTCAAACGCAATTTCTGGAAACGTGAGCGAGCCAATGCCAAGCGTGATGTTGGCACGGAACCTGCTGTGTATAGGTATGAAAACTAAAGTGAAAGCTAGGGTGAACCCGCAAGGGCTAATGAATAGCAAGTCACGCCCGCACACACCCAAGAAAGGAAAGGGCAGTTATCGCCGCAGCCCCAAACATAAATGACTTGGTGGGTCTATGAATGTCCCACCCCTCATGTTAGGATATTGACTTATGAATGACGCTAAACTTATCTATCAGAATTGTGGCTCTCATTGGGCCGTGGGTATTCAATGTGATGATGAAACATTACTTGAGCAAACGTATAACTCATTCTGGAATCACGGAGCAACGTCAAGCGAACCCCATGTTCTTACTGATTCGTTGTGGTATTTCTGGACTACTCCCGCCAAGCTGTTGAAAGCCATGACAAACGCTGCACTGTTTAAGCTGTTAAATGATTGCGGTGGTGTCGCATGGAAGGGCGTTGAAGGGGGCGCACTCAAGGAAGCGAAGCGTATCGCAAAGGAGCGCATGGAAGATATGGAATCTGATAATTTCTTCTCGCCTCGGAGTAAAACTCTCAAAGGAAGCGACCCGAATGATTATTATTGTCTTGGGACAATTTGCGCGGAAAACCTTTCTGATACTGACGCCTAAACTGGCATGAATCCTGCTGTGTATATACTATGACTAACCTACTCAAGTTCGGCGAACCTAACGCCAAGTTAAAGAAGCTCGCCAAGAAACTAAAACTCAAACTCAAGACATTCTCCCTCCCTGCTGGGTGGACTTGCCCCGGCGCAAAGGATTGTTTGTCTCGTGCCGATAGGGCAACGGGGAAAATTAAGGATGGGCCTGATACAGAGTGGCGTTGCTTTGCGGCTAGTGGCGAAGCACGCTCTCCATCCTTGCGTAAGGCTGTGTGGCACAACTTTGATTTAATCAATCAATCATTGTCAGGTTCTTGGCGATACAATCAAGACAAGGTGCAGAAGTTAGCTGATTTAATTGTTGATAGTTTGCCTGTTTGTGACATAGTGCGTGTCCATGTAGGCGGTGACTATTTCAGCAAGGCTTATCTTGAAGCGTGGATAGAGGTAGCCAAGCGCAAGCCTGATGTTATATTCTACTCATACTCAAAGAGTCTTAAATTCTTCTCTGAGTATGCCTTGCCTGAGAATCTTATATTGACCGCCTCTCGTGGTGGTAAGTATGACGATTTGATTGACCTTCACGGTTGGAAAGAGGCGGTTGTTGTTTATAGTGAGCAAGAGGCTGCGGAGTTGGGGTTGGATATAGACCACGACGACGAACACGCGGCATTTGGTGGTGATAATTTCGCGCTGCTAATTCACGGCACTCAACCCAAGGGGAGCGCGGCAAGCCAAGCACTCCAGAAAATTAAACAAGCGAACAAGCTTGCGGTAAACGCATAAACCAGTTATAATGAATTATGATTTACATTTTACTGGCTATCGTGGCTCTTGGTGTGTCGTTCGTGATCACAGTTAGTCGCAAACTTTAATATTGACATGCATGCAAGAGATCTTTATACTAAGGAAAGATATGAAGAAAGAACAAGTACGCAGCGGGCGTCTTTATTATAACAAGACGCGGAAACAAGTTGAACAGGTGCGCGGGCAAGCTTCTGGGAGCTCGGTAATTACCACTCGCAAGCCTGAGAATCAGGCCCTTCTTGCTAAGGCCGAAGACCTTCGGCGAGCTAGCAAGCGAGAGGTTTCCGCATATCTTGATAATTAAATTCTTCCGCGCAATAGGCAAGGGTGCGGGACTGGAAATATCTGGTCCCGCGCCTTTTTATTGTTAAATAATCTTAAATAAATATTAAATTCTTTCCCCTTCTTCCTAGGGGTAGTTGCGGGGCGGCGGCTGCCGCCCGCCCACAAGTTGGCACGGAACCTGCTGTGTATAGGGTAAGATGAAACTAATGACGAAAGAACTTGAGGCGCAACTTCCCAAGCTATATGAATGCGAGGGGCAAGGCATGGATGCTGTGGCTGTTGTGAAGTATTTTACCCCTGATGCCGATTGGACTTGGTACGCTACGGAGTATTGTTCCGAAGCCAAGCAATTCTTCGGTCTGATTGATGGTTTCGAGATGGAATTGGGTTATTTCAACCTTGAAGAACTAGAGGTCTTGCGCGGGCCATTCGGTTTACCCGTGGAGCGCGACCTTTACTGGAAACCCACCCCACTCAAGGACATTGCGCCAGCGTTGGCATGAAACTTGCTTCGTATACAGTATGAAAACAGAAGTTGACAAACTAAAAGAGGAATTGAGAATGCTATTGTTCATACAGATGATTGCAGCGACTCGTGGCAAGACTCAAATGAAACGACACAAAGCTCTCTGTCACGATATTTCAAGTTTGATTGTCGGCGAGAGACCTACGGAAAGTAGAGAATTGATATGAATGCACAAGTATATGATAACCCACAAGAAATTCAACTCTTTAGGTTGAAGGCTTTACGTGGCGCAATTAAATTGGAATCACTTGGTATGAAACGGCGTGGACAATCAGCCTATTCTATCGCCAAGCAAGAACTAGGGTTGACAGGAAATCGAAATAAAGTTCTCGATCAGTTAAATACAATAATCAAAGCACACGAACAATCTCTCGCTAGGTAATTTTATATGAATACTTACATCTGGAAAACTAAAGACAACATAAATGGCAAGACTTGCCTATATGCCGGTAGGACTCGCCAAACGGTAGAGAAGCGCACGAAACGAGTGGCATACGCTGGGCCTTTCAGTCGCCCCATCTCCGGAGAAGAAATAGAAATCTTATATACTGATGAAATCAAAAATTCACATGTTGGCAAACTTGGTTCATATTGGCTATTTAAAAGCGAGTATTCTGAAGCAGAACAATTATTGATAAATACTATTCACAAAATACAAGAATTTTATCCTGATAGAATTAAAACACTCAATTATAATTGTGCCATGCCTAAGCGAGAGGCTAAATACATCAAAAATAAAATAAATACGCGCGCGTTGGCTAAAATATTAAACTCTTTAGAAGAGTAGTTGCCGCGCGGCGGCAGCGCCGACCTCACAAGTTGGCACGAAACCTGCTCTGTATATAGCATGACTGAAACATATCAAAAATTACTAAACCAACACATCGCTCGCATTCAAGCTGACGTAGACGAAAGAGACCCGAACAACCCTTGGCATCAAGAACTTAACAAGGTAGACCTCAAGAATATCTCCTCTCTCCGTGAGGGTCGTATCCCCGAATATGGCGACCATATGGATATGCGCTCCGGTTATCCCATGTTTGAGTTTGACGACTTGGTACAAGAAGCTTGCCTTGCTACCCCATAGGGGTAGTTGCAGGGAGGCCGCTGCCGCCAGCCTGCAAGTTGGCACGAATCCTGCTGTGTATAGGTATGAGTTATCACGATGATAATTTCGGTCACTGGGACGATATGGATGATGCCGAGAACCGCCGCTTCTACCGTCAGGTACAGGCAGAGAGTCGCCTTACTGAATGCTCTATTTGCGGGTGCGAGGTCTACCTGCGCCCTCACTACGACAAGTGCAATTCGTGCTGCGAAGCTATGGAGCGAGGCTGGCAGTATTAGTTGGCACGGAACCTGCTACGTATAGGTATGGATAAGAACTACGATGAACGACACGGAGGCCCGTACGATAGGGGTTCGGCAGACGCTTGGTATAGACGCCCCTGCGTCCCTCACTATTACAAGGGGGCTACTGGCTCTTCCGAACTGGTTGAGCGAGACGACATGACAGCCGAAGAAGTCGAGGCTTATAAAGCTGGGTGGACTTGGGGTATGGAATGGGGTGAGCACAAGGAATATTATTAGGATTGGCACGGAACCTGCTGTGTATAGGTATGAAAGCAACACTGGAAATCAAAATGAACAACGCAGCCTTTAGTGACCAAGGCGCACTTGAACTAGCCCGCATTCTTGATATGGTACGCATCGGGGTTCTAAACGATGAAGTTAGTGAAGTTGGGGATTGGTACACGGCGGTTGACATCAACGGCAACACCGTTGGCAAACTTGAAATCGTGGAGGACTAATGAACAGGAAAGAATATAAAGATATATTTGCAGACGGACTCCTTAATGGAATCTTTCTTGGTGCGCTTGTCGGGCTTTTACTTGCCGGTATCTTGGAGAAGTTGTAATGAGTGTTCCAGAATTTGCAATCTTTCAGAATAGCCGTACCAAGCGTACAGCTATTTGGACAAAGCAATCGGGTAAGTGGACAGATGTACCGAAGGAAGATTATGCACATATTGGCTTGCTTGCTACATTGATTCGTACTGACCCCAACCCCGTAGAGATTTGTAAAGCCGTCATTAAGAATAACAATCTATGAAGAAAGAATCTATATATAAAGTATCATTTCATAATTCAAATGAAAATGATGTTCTTGTTAAAGCGAGGGATGCCGCTCACGCAGTTAGAATCGCTTCAAACTTTGGCATAAGTAAACCAACTGTTGCTGTCTGGGTATGTGAAGATAATTACAAATAACAAATTGTAAATAATTAAATATTCAATAATAATCCAGCCCACGACTATTACGGGTAGTTGCTGGGCGCGCGCTGCCCGCCCCACGCAACTTGGCACAGAACTTGCTCTGTATAGGGTATATGAAAAGCTACACTATTCGTTTATGGAACCCAAAGTCTGGCCAGCATTCTTATCACGTTTACTACAACACAAATGAAGCTGACGCTTTAGCTATGGCTAAAGCCGATCATCCAGTCTGTTATTTCAATGGTATCTGGCCTTATGTATTAGATATCTGTAAGGTCAAGTAGTTGTGACGGGGCCGCAGCAGCCCACGCACAAGTTGGCACGGAACCTGCTGCTTATAGGTATGAATGAATTACTATTCGCTTTCAGTGTCACCCTACTCTGGCTCTGTCTCTTTACAAAGATGATAAGAAATTAACATGGAAACATACGCACAAATCCTCAAGGAGGTTCTGATCCTCATCACCCCCTGTCTCATAATAGGACTCGGACTACTCTGGAGCATCGGTCTATCCGATAAAGATTAGGCAGTAGTTGCAGGGTGGCGGCTGCGACCCGCCCACAAGTTGGCATGAAACCTGCTGTGTATAGGTATGAATCAAGAGAACAAGAATCACCCAAACGCAAAGCTAGATAAGAACGACCCCCTGCGGGACATGATTCAGGTACAGCCCGAAGAAACTCAACCTTATGATGGCTGGGGTGGGTGCTGGCCCGGTGATGGCAGTGGTATGGATGACTTCGAGGATTGGAACCAGCAAGAAGGCTGGGATATGTAAGTTGGCACGAATCCTGCTGTGTATATAGTATGATGAACGAATTAGAACAATTCAAGGAGGATAGCGCAATGTCGTTATTCGGTCGCAGTCGCGAGATCGCTCGTAAGGGTGGGCAGTGCGTAAAGTGCGGCGAGTTCAACCTTGAGTTTCGTGACGAACTCAGCCGTAAGGAGCATGGCATTTCCGGTCTATGCCAGTGCTGCCAAGATGAAATCTTCGGCGGCCCAGAGGAGGACGATAATGACGAGAAGGAGATCGTTCTTAATTTCGCACATAAAATTTTTAAAGATAAAGAATGAGTGGTAACTATTATGACGATGATTATTATGGCGATGACTAGTAGTTGCACGGCGGCGGCTGCCGCCCCCCTGCAAGTTGGCACGAATCCTGCTGTGTATAGGTATGACATTCAACAACGGGGACAGAGTAGCCCATAAGCTTAACCCGCTTAGGTGGCGCGGCGTAATCACATGGGTTCAAGTTGGCGGCAAGCGTGTTAAAGTGAAGCTTACCTCTGGCACAGAAGTAGAGGTACCAGCATCCGTCTTGAAGATGGATTGCTTCACTGATGAAGAAGTTAGGGCTTGGCACGAATCCTGCTCCGTATAGGGTATGGATAAAGACTATAACGACATTTATTTTGTGATCATCGTCGGCATCGCATCCTTCATAGTGATATTAGCCACCGGCATTTACATCGAGAGCCTTTAGTAGTTGCCTAGCGGCCGCTGCCGCCAGCCAACAAGTTGGCATGGAACTTGCTCTGTATAGGGTATGGATAACAATTATGTACCACAAGAAGAGCTAACCGTTTGGGAAGGTTGGCATGGAGATGAGAAGGTTACCTATGTTGGTTGGGATACCGTCACGGGTGATGATGGTAAAGAGTACCCTATCAAGGATAGGGACTAGCCTTTCGACATATCTCTCTACTAGTATTCTAGAGTATAAGACCCTGAACCTACACTTGTCAAATAAACGGTGTGGCAGAGAGGAGGGCAATCTAGGTACTTGCAAGGCGGCGGCTGCGGCCCACCGACAAGTTGGCACGAATCCTGCTGTGTATAGGGTAGATTATGAAGATCAAAGCTAAAGACAACGCAAGCAAGCGAACCCGCGAACGCATCAATCAGCATGGCCGTCACGGCTTCCTGATTGCCGGTCGCCAGAACCCACAGGGCGGGCAAGCTGCTTGGCTGTTGCGTTCACGCACGACAAAGTGGTTGGGGTGGTTGCCTTGTGACGAGTTCGACTTGGCATGAAACCTGCTGTGTATAGGGTACAACTCAATCACGGGAGTTAACCGTGGTCGGTGTAGAAGGGCTGGAAGCCGTAAGACCCACACCGTACGACAAGAGCTTGGGTGATAGCCTATGAGGCACGTTGAATCACTACGGATTCACACCCGCTCTGAAAACCTACGCTTGAGAATAGGGAAATCAACCTCGCCTATGACGTGCGAAAAAAGTTCGAGACAGCGTGATGAGTAAGAGGCCCCGCAGCTTCGGGAAGTAGTTGCGGGGCGGCGGCTGCCGCCCGCCCACAAGTTGGCACGGAACCTGCTGCTATAAGTGTATGTTAGGAGATGGTAATTTAGCAAAGGTCGGAGACCAAGTTAGGCATAAACATAACCCGACGATTAAGGGCAAGGTCGTTAAACCCGGCGTGTGCTGGGGAACAGCACGTCAAGGTAACTTGCTGGTGCAGCTTGACTGTGGGCTGATATTCCAAGCCTCAAAGTATGTTTGGCGAGTAACGAAGGCTAGAGTATAAGACCCTGAACCTACACTTGTCAAATAAACGGTGTGG
>CEUI01014699.1_pt1 | contig 10258 bp, 11 predicted proteins | sample 531411 | NCBI WGS metagenome assembly CEUI01 (sample SAMEA2622841, study PRJEB7988) | marine metagenome | isolation source: saline water (ENVO:00002010), including
ATAACTGCATTGACTATTGATATGTCTGCTGCTGGAGCCGCTACATTTAACAATGATGTAACTGCTTTCTCTGATGAAAGACTGAAAGAAGATATACAACCAATTACTAATGGTCTTGAAAAAGTTATGCAACTACAAGGTGTAACTTATAAAAGGAATGATGTCACAGATGCAAAAACTCAAATAGGTGTAATTGCACAACAAGTTGAGCCTATCTTACCAGAAGTTGTTTTAACTGCTGATGATGAAATGCAAACTAAGTCAGTTGATTACGCTAAGATGACTGCTGTGTTGATAGAGGCAGTCAAGGAACTAAAACAAGAAATTACACAATTAAAACAACAAATTATTAATGGAGGCTAATTAGTGGCAATACCAAGCTCTGGACAATCTTTATCTTTATCTGCTCTTAGAACTGAGTTTGTTGGAGGTTCTAGTGCTATTAGTTTGGGTGACCTTTACAGAGGTGGTACAAACATTAAGAAAAAAGCAGGAGATAATCAAGGTACTAATCTTGCCGCAAGTGTTGCAACTTCTGGTGCGATAGACGTTAGTGATTATTATGATCAAGCTAAAGGTTTTACTTTTACTTATTCAACAACAGGATTAAGCGGGGCATCTGGCACAGACCAAGATGTGTCTACTTTGTTTGGTGATGATTATGATTTAGATTATCCAAAAAATGTTGTCATTCCATCAGCCATAACATTAGGAACAAACAATACATCAGAGTTCGCTTTAGAGGTAGATTCAGGTGGTGCTGGTACAATAACTATTACAAACAATGGTACAATTATCGGTGCTGGTGGTGCTGGAGGTTCGGCTGGATCAGCAGGATCTGCTGGTGCTGGAGGCGATGGGGGAGATGGTGCTGCTGGTGGAGATGCTATAAAAGTAGAAACCGACTGCACTATTATTAATAACGGAAGTATTTTCGCTGGTGGCGGTGGTGGTGCTGGAGGAGCTGGAGGTGGTCTTGGTGGCAATCTTGAGCAACAACAACAAACAACAGTACAACAAGGACCTAGTTATATACATACTCCAAGTAATGTTACAAGATGGACTTATATTGGTTATCCTTATTATTCACTTTTTATAGGTTTTGGACCCCTAGGTGGTTCAGTGCATGGTGCGGCTCCACCTGGTGGAAGTAATGTCACTGGTAATACAGGTACTCCTGGAAGTGCAAGTCAAACTTCATATACCAAAGGTATTTATACTTATACTAGAGGACAATCTTACGCACTTAATGTTCCTAACCTACCAGAAAATCCTCAGTTTTATTATAATTATTACTATATTAGTGTAAGTTACCCTCAACAATCACAAAATCAAGTTAGTGGTCACTCTGGTGGTGCTGGTGCAGCAGGTGGGTTAGGCAGAGGATTTAACAATCAACCTGGTGGCGATTCTGGAGCTTCTGGAGCTTCTGGATCAACTGGCGATGCGGGTAATGGTGGCAACGGAGGTGATGGTGGCGATGGTGGTGGCTATGGTCAAGCTGGAGCCGCAGGTCAAGCAGGTCAAGCAGGAACAAACTCAACTACCAATGGTGCTGCTGGTGGAAGTGCTGGTAGTGCAGGTGCTGCTGGGTTAGCCGTAGAGAAAGATGGTCCAATATCATTAACTTTTACAAACAACGGAACTGTAACTGGGACTGTGCAATCATAAGGAGCAAATATGGCAAATACATACACATGGTCAATAACAAAATTATACACTAAAAACATAACTGTTGACGGCACAACTTATAATGATGTTGTCAAAAGAGTAGAAGGTAGGTTAACAGCGACAAGCGGATCCGATTCAAGTATTAGTACAGTTCATGGTTATGATATTGATTTAAGTAATCCTTCTGACTGGTCTAGTTTTACTGCATACAATTCTTTATCAGAATCAAAAGTACAAGCATGGGCTGAAGCAAAATTAACTGCTGACACAATCGCTCAAGTTAAGCATCACTTAGACGCAGGTATTGCTTTTGAAGAGGCTGTAAGCGGAGCTACTGCTAAAGGATCAGGCACTGGCGATGATTTTGTTGCAAGTTTTCCTTGGAGTTAATGAGATAATATGCTACAACTCTTATAAAGGTAGCATATGAAAAATTCTGTATTTGTTCTTCCAGAACATCTTTTGTATTATTTAAGATTACATAGTAGAGTAGTAAATCAAACAAATCGTAAAGAGCAGGGTGATGATAATATTTCAATATACTCAGACCCTGTCTTTGAAACTTTATTACTGCATTTACATCCTACTTTACAAGAATTAACTAAACAAAAATTAATTCCAACTTACTCTTATTTTAGAACTTATAAAAAAGGTAATAATTTAAAAAATCATACTGATAGAGAATCTTGTGAATACAGTACTACTATTTTACTAGATTGCTCTGAGCCAAATACTTCTTGGGAGATTTTTGTAGATAAGAAACCATTTGCGTTAAAATTAGGTCAAGGTGTGATTTATAAAGGCATTGAACAAGAACATTACAGAAATGCTTGTCCTATGGAATATAGTTCTCATGTGTTTTTGCATTATGTAGATGCTAATGGACCTTATAAAGATTTTGCATTTGATAAAAGACCAAATACACATTTAGTTAGTCAAGGCACAAGATGAAAAGAAATATAGTTATAGCAAAAAAAGCAATCTCGGCTGATTTGTGTAATACAATTATTGAAAGAACCAAAAAAGATTTTCAAGTCGCAACTACTGCTAATGGCAATGTCCCAGACGTGCGTAAAAGTCAAGTTAGTTGGTTACAAGGATCAGTCAAACACTACGATATATACCAACCAATAATTAATTTAATTAAAAAAATTAACAATGAAGTATATAACTTTGAGTTATTTGATCCAGAGCCTTTTCAAATAACTCAATACGATGAAAAAAATCAAGGTTTTTATAAACCTCACATGGATGGTAATTACGATCATGTGCCACATGATCATCCAGTTAGAAAACTTTCTCTTTCGATTCAACTTACACCACCAAATTATTACGAAGGAGGTGTTTTTGAATTTCCAGACGATAAAGAAAAATTTGTAGTTGAAGATTCTATGGATCAAGGGACTGCTATTTTTTTTCCTTCTTATATGAAACATGGCGTACAGCCAGTAACAAAAGGCACCAGATATAGTTTAGTTTGTTGGGTTATCGGACCTAACTTTAAATAGGAGAGAAAAAAATGTATTATATTGTTTATGATAATTTTTTACCACAAAATGAATTTGGAATTTTAAAAGAATATCTTTTAAATGGATTTCCTTGGCAATTTAGTAGAAGAATAAATAGCCATGATGAAAAAAATGACGATTGTTATTTTGCTTCTACAGTATTTCACTCTCATCGCCCTCCACGAGAGCAATGGCAACAAGGTGTAAATTTAGATCCCTTTTTTTTCATAACTTCAAAACTTCATATAGAAGGCTTTCAAAGAATAAAAGCTAATTTGTATCTTCCAAGCAGAGGCAAAGAAGTCTATCATCATGCTAAACACAGAGATGGTGTGTTTAAACATCAAGGAGCCTTGTTTTATCTTACAAATTGTGATGCTCCGACAACAATGGATGATGGCTATGAGGTTCAATCAGTTGAAAATAGGCTTTTACTTTTTGATGCAACCTCTCCTCATTCAAGCTCATCTCCCACAAATTCTTCTCATAGAGTTACGATAAATTTTAATTATTGGGGAGCAGGAGTTAGAATGGAATGGCGACATAATATGCCAAACCCAAATCCTATTATATCTAAAAACATGGAAGTTTTAGAAAAAAGTCATTTTTTACCCATTGCTAACCAGGCAATGACTGAATGGGGTATTTGATTTCTCATTCTTGCCAATTATCAAACATAATGATAATATAAGCTATGCCTATTACTTCTTTAAAATTTAGACCAGGTATCAACAAGGAAACAACGTCTTACTCCAACAAAGGTGGCTGGAACGATTGTGATTTAATTAGGTTTCGTTTTGGGTTCCCAGAAAAACTTGGTGGATGGGAAAAATATTCAACAAATACTTTTCTTGGCACATCACGATCTCTCCATGCTTGGGCAAATCTTGAGGGTAATAAGTATTTAGGAGTTGGGACAGAGATAAAATTTTACATTGAGGAGTCAGAAGCCTTTAAAGATATAACACCTTTAAGAAGAAAGGTGCGAGATGGTAAGGTTATATTTGATATTAATGGAAACACAGTTGCTTTTGATGTGACTGGTGTAGCAGGAACCACGGGTCTTGGAACAGTTGCAATTAACGCACAATCAAACGATACATTAGCTCCAGCTTTCCCAACTGGTGTCAGTGCAACTGGTTCAGTTGGTACTGTAACATTTAATTTAGAGAATCCTGCAATGGTAGCATCAGTAGGAGATGTTGAAGTTCCAACAACTAATGGGAATGTAACTGTAACCGATTTTAGGAATGAAGGTTAATGGCACTAACTTTTATAACTGCAACTGATAGCACAACTGTAACTGTAAATGATGAGTCTCATGGTGCGTTAGTTGGAGATTTTGTTACATTTGCAAATGCCGATACAAGTAACACGACTTTAAATGCACAATTAAACAAAGAGTTTGAAATACAAAGTGTCCCTACAAGAAATACTTACACAATAACTTTAGAGTCAAATGCTGCTGCCGCACTGTCTAGTGCAGGTTCAGCCAATGCAGACTATCAATTAAACATAGGTATTAATACAGTTGTGCCAGGTAGTGGTTGGGGTGCAGGACCTTGGAATGGTGAATTAAATACAACAACTTTAGAAACAACTTTAGCGGAAGAAGTAGAGAAAGATGAAACAGCAATAGATGTTGCGTCCGCTACTGGAATTGCAATTAATGATGTCATTCAAGTCAGAGGAGAGCTTATGCTTGTAACTAATGTAAGCAGTAATACTTTGACTGTCACAAGAGGTCATGGAGTTACAACTCAAGTCAATGATGAGGCAGGTGTTGGAACTCCTGCAACTATTACACCTAATACAGTTCGTTTAGCTATAGGTAATGCTAGTGCAAGTGATGATTATGTCACTTTAATTAATGGCAGTGATTTAGCGTCAAACACTTCAGCTACAACAGTAACTGTTGATTCAACAGCATCATTTGAATCAAGTGGTTTTTTAAAAATAGAAGATGAAATAATACAATATACAGGCAAAACAAGCACAACTTTTACTGGTTTAATTAGAGGTAGTGCGGGTACAACAGCTGCAACTCATGCCGATAATGTTGCAGTTTTTGAGGCTAGTGGTGGAATAGGCATAGAGGCAACTGAGACAGCAGGCACGGGTGGTACTTTACGTTTATGGTCACAAGATAATTTTGGTGAAGATTTAATATTTAATGAACGAGATGGTGGTGTTTTTTATTGGGACAAAACATTGGGGGTCACTTCAAGAGCTCAAAATTTAATAGAACTGTCTGACCAAGCACCAATAAAATCAAGAAAAGTTATAGTGTCTGAAAGAGATCGTCATGTCATTTGTTTTGGCGCAAATCCAATAGGGCAAACAGAACAAGACAGATTGTTAATTAGATTTAGCTCACAAGAAAACCCTTTTTTATGGACACCTGCTGCAACGAACACGGCAGGTGATTTAAGAGTTGGTTCTGGGTCAGAAATCATTACAGCGGTAAAAACAAGAAGAGAGATGATTGTTTTGACAGATACATCTGTGTTTAGTATGCAATTCATTGGAGCACCTTTTACATTTGGTATTAATCAACTTGCAAGTAACATAACTGTTCGTGGATTTAACAGTGCAGTTGCCGTAGGTGATGCAGTATTTTGGATGGGGTATGATCGTTTTTACGTTTATGATGGTCGTGTCCAAGTTATACCTTGTTCTGTAAGAGATCATGTGTTTAAAGATTTTAATGAAACACAAACTGATAAAATATATGCAGGTGTAAACTCAGCTTTTGGAGAGGTGTTTTGGTTCTATCCATCACAAACAAATGCTCTTTCAAATAATGGAACTGGTGAAAATGACAAATATGTTGTTTATAATTACGATCAAAAGATATGGTACGTTGGTAGCCTTGCAAGAAGTTCTTGGATAGACAGAGGGGTTTATCAATATCCAATGGCAACTGATTCCAATCTTGTATACAATCACGAAAAAGGCAATGACAATGACGGCACAGCATTTACGTCTTTTATTGAATCAAGTCCAATAGACATACAAGATGGTGATCAATTTGTCTTTTTAAGACGCATGATACCAGATATTAGCTTTGATAACAGTGATGCTAATTTAAGTAACGATAATAAACAAACTGTGTTTTCTTTGAAAGCACAACGTAGTCCAGGTGGTGGATTTATTAAAACATCCACGAATACTGTATCATCAACCACGGAACTTAATCATTTAAGGTTGCGTGGAAGATCATTTGGTCTTAGAGTAGAAAGCACAACTCAAGGTGTAAACTGGAGACTTGGTACACCAAGAGTAGATTTAAGAGCGGATGGAGATAGATGAGTAGACAATTAGTACCACCAACCTTTTCGTTGCCACCAGAAGAGTATGATGCACAGTATTTTAGTGATATGGTAAGAAGTTTAGGTCAGTTAGTAAATCAACTTCAAAATCCTGGTGAACTTAGAGGTACGAAAATTACTTTGACAGAGCTACCAACCAGTTCAGAAGGACTAGAGTCTGGATCTTTATTTAATGATAATGGTACTGTTAAAGTTGTAACATAAGTGATATAGTAAGAAACATGGGAATATTTAAAAGTTTTACAAAAATTTTAAAAAAAGCAGCACCAATCATAGGTGGTGCAATAGGCTTTTCGTTTGGCTCTCCTTTTCTTGGTACTGCTTTAGGAACTGGTATAGGCACTTTAGTTGCAGGTGGTGATACAGAGGATGCTTTGAAGGCTGGATTAATGGGTGGTATTGCTGGATACGCAGGCAGTAAATTTTTTGGACCTGCCGCCACATCTACTTCTGGAACGGCAGGCGTGACTGGTTCTGCTGCAAATATTAGTGGACCTGAATTTTTTGATGCTCCAAGTATAACAGCAGTAAAATCAGCAGGCGCTCCAAGTGGAATTATGAGCACACTAAAAGATTTTGCTACCCATCCAGTTGGGATTGCTACTTTAGGTGCTACTGGATTGGCTGCTTTGAGTGGTGGATTAGAAGAAGAACCTCAGATGGAAACAGTGACTCAAAAACCTTATCCAGTAGGAACAACTAGATTAGGCACTGGTCTTATTGATGGAAAGACATTTAATTTAGACGATGAAGAAGAAAGAGCAGAGTATTTTAAAACTTTAAGAGAAAGACAAAGTGCAGAAACACTAGCAGATGGTGGTGAGGTCGAAGGACCTGGAACTGGAACAAGCGATTCTGTTCCAGCAATGTTATCTGATGGTGAGTTTGTGCTTACTGCCAAAGCAGTAAGAGGTGCTGGCGGTGGAGATAGAGATGTTGGAGCCGCTAGAATGTATGATATGATGTCAGAATTAGAGAGGGTAGCGTAATGGCAACACAAACAGTAGATCAAACCCAAACCGTAAGACTCGCACCATTTCAAGAAGAATTTTTAGCGGATATATTTGCGAGTGCTAAAGCCTTAACTGGTGAAGGCTCAATGATGCCTTTTGCACCACAACAATTAGCAGGACTTTCAGAAGGTCAAAGAGCTGCTATTTCAAATGCGTTGGGTGGAGTTGGAGCGTTTCAACCTTTTTTACGACAAGGTAGTGGAGCCGTGCAATCTGGTATAATGGGAGCTTTGGGAGCAAATTACACACCTACCTCTTTTAGAGATTTCATGGATCCTTTTCAAGAAGATGTTATTCAACAACAATATGACGATATTGCAGAACAAGGAAGAGCACAGCTCTCTGACTTTGGACAAAGAGCTGCAGGTGCAGGTGCCTTTGGTGGATCAAGACAAGGAATTGCAGAAAGTGAGATCGTAAGAAATGTTCTTGATCAACAAGCAAGAACTGGTTCACAGTTGAGGTCTCAAGGATTTCAAGCAGCACAACAAGCAGCACAACAAGCAGCGAATCAACAATTAAGACAAGCACAGTTAACTGGACAGTTAGGTGTATCTCAAGCAGGACTCGGACAACTGGGACAACAAATGGCTGTTCAAGATGTTAACACTTTACTTGGAATAGGTGGATTGCAACAACAACAAGGACAGAAAGAACTTGATGTTGCAAGATCAAACCTACTTGCAGCACAAGCATTGCCTTTTCAACAAGTCGGATTCATGTCTGATATTTTCAGAGGAGTTCCAGCATTGCAACAGACAACTTCTCAAACACGCACACCAGGTCCAAGCAGAGGATCGCAGATGCTTGGTCTAGGGATCGCGGGTCTTGGAGCAATAGGATCTGCTGGAGGGTTTGGTAACTTCTTTAACTTTGGTTCACCAATAGGAAGAGCATAATGAGCGTATTTAATAGACCTATGTTTAGAATACCTGGTATGGGTAACAACCAACCTGGTGGTATCATGGCTAGTGGACCTAATATAATCAGAGCTAGTGTTCCAGGTAATGTTAGTAATCGCAATCAAATTACCTCTAACTTTACTATTCCTGCTAATTTATATGGAGGACAAACAAAAAAGACAGTAGATCGAGGAGCGGGTGCAGGTGGTGTTGATACATCAGGTGAAAAAACTTTAGAAGAAAAAAAGAAAGAAAGTCTTTTAGAAAAATTTAAAAGAGACGCACAGAAAAATTTAAACATTAGAACAGGTTCTTTAATGGTTGATGATCCTAATCCAGTAACAGGTTTTATGTCTCAACAAACGGATACCACTGATGAAGTAGGTGGAGACGTAGATACTGAGGAGTCTTTTTCTGGTGGGGATATTTCTTTAAAAGACGCTCCCTTATCAGACGAGGGAACTGCTAATGCAGGCATAGGAGATAATACACAAGAATCTGATGTAAATATTTTAAAAGGTTTTCAAAGTAATCAAAAACAATTATCTGACAAAGTACAAGCAGCGATTACAAATGTGGCGGCTGGTGTTGCAGATGCAAACGCTATAAAGATTGGTGGTAAAACATTAAGTGAAAATGCAGATGCACTGTATGCTAAAATGAGCGAAGAAGGTAAAGAGCCTACTCTTGCAGATATACAAGACGATGCTATACAATTATTAGGGTTTGATCCTAAAGAACTTCAAGGTGAGTTTGAAGAGGATCGAAAAGCATCTATCTTTTTGAACATGATGAAAGCTGGTCTTGCGATAGCAGCTGGTGAAAGTCCTAATGCTTTAACAAACGTAGCAAAAGGTTTTGCTGTGGGGTTACAAGGTTACGGACAAGATGTAGATAAACTTACCACTCGATTACGAGAAGATCAAAGAGAAGCTAGATCGACTATGTATAATTTGTTAAAAGATAAAAAATCAGAAGAGATTGCTAAAAGAGCTTTAGAGATACAAAAAATGAATGGCATCGTAAATCTACAAAGAACTCTTGTGGGTGATAAAAAAGATGATGCGATTCAACAATTTAATCAACAAATGGCTGGTTACAAATGGAACTTAGATTTATTGTCCACTGCTGCTGACTTACAATTTAAAGAAAAGTCACTTGCGGTAACAAAAGATAATGCCGACAAAGTGTTTAAAGCTGCTCTTATAAAAGCAGAACCAGATGTTATTAAGATTTTAAAAAGAATGGGACACATTGGTGAGGACGGAACTCCTACTGATACAGGTAACGAGTTTCTAAAGAAATACCTTGATGAAGTTACCAAAGGCACTAGCACTCTGAAAGACAGTGAGTTTAATGTGAATAGAAGTATTATTGCAAGAGATGGTGTCATACCTAATACTTATATTAAAAAACCAGCGAATTATAATGACTTAACTAAAAGTCAAAAAGAATCATTTGGAGTTGCAGGTGTTGGTCTCGATGAGAAACTAACAAAAATTACTGGTCAACCTATACAACAGTTCAACGAACAAGTGAAGTTTATAAGATCAATGAAAAGTACAATTCCTAACTTAACTATAAGCATACAAGATCTACCGAATGAGGTTCTTAGATACATAAACAAAAAAACTAAAGGTGTAAAACTTGTTGATACGTTACAACAACAAGGAATACTGAGTGGTAACTAATGCCGAACTATATAGTAGATGGTAAAAGCTATTTCTTCGCAAATGAAATTAGTCAAGATGAAGCAGAAGAGATTGTAAAAAAATATTTTGGAAATGATAATCAAGCCTTGGCAGAAGAGGGCGAACCAGAATTTAGTGATT
>CEUI01006148.1_pt1 | contig 10257 bp, 6 predicted proteins | sample 531411 | NCBI WGS metagenome assembly CEUI01 (sample SAMEA2622841, study PRJEB7988) | marine metagenome | isolation source: saline water (ENVO:00002010), including
GTAAAACTATACCCTCCTATATAATCTGTAAGAATAGAAGTGTTGTTGTAAGCATTAGCCATCATTTCTTTAATCATGTCATCCTCTGCTTTCGTAAAGTCATTAACTAACTTTTTTTGGTCGTCATCTAACTGATCAAAAGTCCTCCCTGTGGCATCACTTATTTTAATTGTCTTATATCCATCAGGTGTTTCTACTACTATCTGTGATGTCATAGGTGCTAAACTAGCAGCGTGTTTATCCAATGCTGCCTTTACATCATATCTGTCTAATTTTAAAGATATAAAGTTTCTCAACTCAGCAACAGTAAAAAACTCCTCAGGTCTATCTCCCATCTCATAAACATATTTACCATCTTTTCCCATCACCCTTTTCTTCTTACCCATACTTACCTCATAATTAGTTGGGTTTATATATGCCCCTACATTGTTCCAATTCCCAAAACCTTCAGTTAATTTAAACAACTCAAACTCCAATGCCATTGACTCATCATCATTCATCCTACTTGCTTTTGATTCAAAGGCAGCTTGGAATTCTTTGGCAGCAGCAAATAATCCTGTCGTGCCATCTGTTAAGTTTTGACGTTGCTTCAAGTAGTCCTTAACCTTTAACTGACCTGACTTCAATAACCTATCTTGAATAAGTCTAGCTTGTTCAGCATTTGATGCAAATTCAAGAACTCCTGAACTCGCACCCTCATGCTGTCCAGTAGGAGCATTAGCTAATGTCTCGCCATATTTTCTTGAAGCATTATCTAAGTCAGTCTTTAAGGTCTCTCTCCTAGTTGCCTCGTCTTGAAGCATCGTAGTAATCTCCTTGCCGATGACTGACCAATCGACACTATCTTCTGCTTGTCTTTCTGCGTATCCGTAAAATGTTGACATATGTTATTATTTTTTATTTTTTTATCAAATTACCTCAAATTCGGATCTAACAAATAACCAAAAGGATTTTTATAGTCAAAAGACCCCTGTTGTTGCAAGGATAATCCCTGCTGCTGAAATCTATTCAGGTTAAAGGGATCATTAGGGTCAAAAGCAGGATTCCCCCATAGAGACTTGAGGTCACCAAATTCTCCAGGATTCAGAGGTGTAGGATTCAGAGGTGCAGAAGTCTTCGTAGCATCTGGTGTAATAGACCCTTTAGTTTTTGCTTCATACTTTGGTGTAACATATGCTTCAAAATCAGAAACAGTGTTTATATTAGAAGGTATAGAAGCAAATTGTTTATCTGTTAATTTAATCCCTGCAGCTTCCAATGAAGCACGATCAGATAGGTTAAGAGTGTTTATATCTATATCTGGGTTTCTTGCCGCTTGTCTTTTTATTCTGTTTAATGCATTTACCTCTGGCGATTTTGAATACAACGGAGCCATGCTTGCTACTTGTCCAGCCATACTTGTTACCCCTGCAAGCCCTTGTTGTAAAGCCATCTGTTCAGCTCGTGCAGCATCAGCCATAGCTTGTTGCGCTCCAACAACCTCTTGAAGGTCAAGTTGAGTGTCTAAGTCTCTTAGTCGTGACTCTTCTCCAGCTACCAATTTCTCTAACTGTGATTGTTCTTGTTGCATTGCTGTGGTAACCTTTTCTTGTCCTGCTTGCTGTGCTAACTGAACACGACCAACTCCTGCTGCTAAAGCTCTAGGATCTCCTTCTTTTAAAGCCTCAGTAGCCATTGCACCTTGAACTAACATCTCTCTTCGTGCAAGCTCATAAGGTTCTTTTTGAATACCAAGTTGCTCATAATAATTTACATCTAATTTTTTACGAGCTTCCATCATAGCTGCTGCCGCTGCATCCTCTGCTTTTTTCTTTTTTTCTTTTTCTTCTGCCATTTGGGCGAAACTTGCTGCGGTTGTTGCTGCGGTTACCGCTAAACCAACGCCTGCTGCTACTGCTGTAAATGCTGCCATATTATAATTTTTTTATCATTTCTTGAGTATATGAATCTGCTTGTATATATCCTAATTTTTTATATGTGTCCATTAAACCTTTATGCTTTATTAACGCATAACAATATTTAAATCCCATCCGTTCACACGTTCCTGTCAATGTCTCTATTAAAAGACCAATCGCATTCTCTCTATGTGGTTTCTTTCTATAATCCTTACTAGATATTATCCAATCTACCCACGCAACTTTTGAATTAGTAACATATGTAAACCCTGCACAAATAGGAGTATCTCCATCTAAAACCATTATCCCCCCTTTTCCATTGTCAGGTAAAAAATCCTTTTGAGGAGCTTCCCACCCCCAATCTTTCCACCACTTTACTAAGATGTCTTCATAGTCATTTTCTTTCAATGGTCTTATATCAAACATAAAGATACGATTTTTTTAAGGAAACGATTTCATAACCTCTGTTTCTACTGCAAACAATTCAACTGCATCAGTAGCTGTATTAGTTATCTCAAACTGACAATAATGTCCCAATACCCCATAACTCTCTGCTGTTTGATTTTTAATATATAGTATCAAGTCAGTCGCTGCTGCTGTAGAACCTGCTATTGTAGATGCCACTGTTATGCTGTTTACTCCTCCTGGTAGATCTACCGTAATGGCAGTAACAGTACCTATTAATTGAGGTGTTGTTTTAGCATATAATTGATCCCCAATACTCAACGCACTTCCAATGTCAGTTGTTAGTGCAAAGTTAACAGTGGTAGGAGTACCTGCTACACCGCTGAACACAACAGTTGTACACGCTCCTATGCCGCTTAATGACCTTAATACATAATCACTAGATAAAGATGGGGTGTTAGCTTCATTTCTCATAAAAGCAAACCATGCGCCTTCTTTCTTCTCAAACCATGCTGCTTCAATATATCCGCTAGTCTGTATGTCAGTATCAAAAGTCCCTCCCCAAGAATGAGAAGCACCTGAAAATGACGACTCAAGATTAATGGTCTTGAATATTTTATTTTCTAATGGCATATCATTAAATACGCTAACCATTTTAGAATTATACTGTTGACCATAAAAATGATTCCTAGTAGAATTAACATTGTGTCTATACAATTCTCCTTCTTTAAAGGTATAAAAATAATTGTTCATACCTATCATATAGTCAGGTATAAAGCTATAAAAAGATGGAAATCCTTTAAAACCATCACTGTATGTTAATGTATATTCTGCCATATCTTGTTAATATTGATTTAGATAATCCGCAATTAATTGAATATATTTATCTTTTCTTTCTTGAGTAAATACATCGTCGGTAGTCATATTTTTAATATGGTAATCTACACTTGTAACTGCTCCCACCTGTGCAAAGCTCAGTGTTGTTGAGAACTTAGCCATTAATGCTTCTCCTTGCTCGGCAGTAACACCTGCTATTCTGTTATCTTGTAAAAAGATAGTTATTAAATTATTACAAAAATCTTGGTCTGATCCTAACCTTTCCTCTGGCGTAGGAGGCACATAAGGGTATAAATACTCTACTGTATATCCTGTCCCTAAACTATCGGCAACTGCTTGGGCCGCTGCTTCTGTGCTATATTTTTCAACAACACTCCACCCTCCTTTATATATTTTATAATAGTCCATAGTTTATCCTAATGTTAAATAGCAAGATGGTGCTGTGTGTCCTGTATAATTCCAAACAGAAAGCACTCCTGATGCTATTGTTGCTGGTAATGTTGCTGTATAAGTATAAGAGTTGTTATATAAATAAAATCCACTAGTATTTTGAGATGCACCATGAAAACCAGGAAGCATATTTTGTAAATATTGCACATAATGACCTGTTACATTTGTTTGCGCCCCATCACTTAATATTGCCATCATATACACACCTTGTTCAAGTTTTGTAGTACTCCCTAATGCAATTGCTTGCATTCCAGATACAGCAGCAAATGGACCTACTTGATCTACTTTAGTCCAACTATCACTAGCATATACATATTTGTATATACCACCCACAATATCGTGTGCAACTGCTACACCTGTCTGTAGTCCAATGTGTGTTACATTCATCTCTCCTCCTACCCAAAATAAAAGTCCATACCAATAATTGGCAGTCATTGTTATACTTTTATAAGAGTTTGTATGTGTCCCATATCCACAAGGTAGAACATCACCTTTCAATCTTATATTTTCTGCACTACCTCCTCCTAAAAAGGTAGCTACATCTCCTTTCTTCAATGTGCCTGAGTCATTGAGCAATACCTCCATCCCCCCAGCAGGTGTAACACTTGCTTGAGCAGATATTAAAGGAGAAGCTCCTGTTAGTGTGATATCAAGAGCATTTTGCGTTACAGACAACTGTGCAGAGTTAATTCTTCTAAATTCTAAATCTGTACCAGTTTTTACCTTAAATACTTCTGCTCCTGTACCTACATTAGAAGCTGTGTTAATCTCTCCTGGCGCAGCAGAAGGAGATGTGACATAAGCCAATGAGTCAGCCTGAGATAGTTGTACATCATCTCTAATAATAACAGCACTAGCAGCATTTATATAATCTTTTAAAGACTCCGCTTTTGCTAAAGTAAAAAAGTCGTAAGTGCCTAAGAACTCAGTACGATTTCCTGCTACTTCAACTTGAAGCTCTTTAATATATAATGTATTTGCTGTTAAATTTTTTATCCCTATTGGTATCATAATTTATTTTTTAAATACAAGCTACTATAGCTGAAACTGTTCCATTTGCATCCACTTGAATAACTCCACTGCCTGCTGGATAACCTACTACTCCATAAAAACCTGATGCTGCTAATGTTGCTCCATTTGCATCTTGATATATAATATCTCCTAATCCAGGATTGCCTGCTGTCCCCCCTACAGGAACGTTATAAAAAGATGTAGGAGCAGAAGAAACACATAGTCCTGCTACGTTTGTAGCTTCAGGTGCTGCACGAGTAGCTGTAAACGATGTTAATGCAGTAGGACACGCAGGAGTAATTGCAATCTCTGACTTGTCACATGGACTAATAATTGTTATTGTTGCAGTGCTTGGACTTGCAGCAGTTTTTGGAATTATCATCTTACACGTTCCTAAGCTTGATGACTTTAAAAACACTGACGTAGGATCAACTGTTACGCTCTGTATTGCTCCTGTTGCATTAAATCCTGTTCCATTAAAACTATAATTATTTAATAGAAAAGTAGTCCCTGATATACTGCAATCAAATGCTGTTATACCTGCATAAACAGGATGCGTACCTGGACTATTTATAAATCCAAAAGGTAAAGAATATATATCATTATATGTTGTGCCATTATATACAATTTTAACCCCATCAGGATAGTTTTTAAAATCAATATTAACTACTACTGCGCCAGTAGCTGCACCTAATTCTACTTCTACGGTGTAAACACCAGGGACTGTATCTAGTGATAGTGTCGTTCCACAAGCTAATTTACAAGCCGAACATAAGCTATTTATTTCTAATAATCCACTTGTTTGTTTTCTTACAAAACCTCCAGAAGAATACCATCCATCAGTAGCTTTTGTAGTCATAGCTGCTGACGTATAAACTGCTGTAGCATCTGCTAATGTAGGAGCATCTAAATAATATGTTCCTGATGTTCCACAAGTGCAGCAAGAATCATCAGCACTTGTATTAGAGTAGCAGAGTGTAATACTAACAGGTTTCCTATAGTCGTATATTAAATAAAGATTGTCATTTGCACTGCCTGCTGGCATCGTAAAAGAACCTGTATATACTCCACTCGCCCCTGAAGGAGCTACATTAGATGCTGCGGCAATTAATGTCGCAATATCAGCAGGTGTGTTATTATATAAAGTCGCACTTCTCAAGTAAGCAAAATTATTAACAGCAGAATCAAAAGCAAAGTCATCACTCTGATACTTGTGGCTTATTAACTCTACAGTAGCTGCATCGATAGGCATAACACCACCCCCTTGAAAAGCTGTTGTTTTCTCATACTCAGAAATTAAAGGAGAAGTTGTGCCTTCTGCTAACGACACAAAGTTAGAATGCAGTGGGGAAACAAATGTTCCTGATGTCCATCTATATTCATTATGTATAGTCTGTGCTTTGTCGTTATTATCAGAGATACAAACTTGTATAATATTTAATGTAGTAGTGGCTGGCAAACTTAATTCAATATCTATATTCAGTTTATCATTATCACTTCCTGTTGTGCTAATAATACTTACTGTAGCAGTAGTTGGCAACACTTTCGTTTTGGTAAAAGTGGCAGTAGTAGTTCCCGATAAAGAGGGAACTGTAATAACTGTACCTCCATCCCATGTAACTGTTGCCTGAAATGTTCCAGATATTGATTGTACATTATATGTCAACGTGCAAATCCCAACGTATTCTCCTAACTCAACAGTATAAGTTGTAGCAGATACTCCTTCAATAAGAAGATTTTGCATTACTCCACCTTTTATGGGTTTTACTATTCCTGGTAATAATATAGAATTCGCTGACAACACATACTCCTTCATGTATGGGTCAAACCCTCCCAACTTCTGTGTGTTTGGGTCAACCAAAAACAAGTCTCTAAACCATGAGGACATACCAAAATTAGAGATAACATTAAGTTGCTCGTTACTATAAGCACTGCCTTTTAATTGAATTACCACTCCCCTTCTAGAATCTGTAAAGTATTTGTCGTATCCATACTCAGCAAAAGACTCAGGATTATTACCAATTCCAAACTCCTCAATTCTAGCTATCTGTGTTCCCAATACTTCAGGAACTGACGTTACCACTCCTCCTGCTGCCGCATCTGACAATAAATTCTTACCTGCAAGAACATATGATATCTTATCTTCTTGAAGAGTTAATATGTCAGTGGTTCTAGCAAATAATTTTTGTATCACCCCAAATGATGGCTCTAAAACTTTGAAGTTTAGCAGACCTAGATTAAACTCATTTAGGTTATTTACATTATATCCATAAACACCACTATATGTAATGTCTGCAAATCTATGTACTTCCCTATAATCTTCTCCTTTTAAAACTGCTGAGACTCTATTCCCTAAACCAAAGGAATTTAATGTAATTGAGTCACGTATTTTATAGCTTTCAGCTCCATTACCAAAAGCAAAGCAGTTCATAAACTCAGTATCAATTATTGCAGGCAAGGATGCTGTTTGATTTTGTACGTTACCAGTATGATATCCTCCAGTTATTGGATAAGATACTGATGACTCATAAAAAATATCAGGGGGAGCATCTTGCGCTGGTGTTTCAAAAATTAAAAGATCTTTTGCTTTTTGAATTTGAATACGCATACTTACAGAAGAGTTTTGAAATGTACATCCACCAGAAGAGGAAGCTATGTTTAAATATTTTCTTCCCATCGCATCTTCAGAAAATCTAAATAGATTTTTTCCTAAACTAAGCATAATTTGTGGTCCTGGGGCTGGACCCCAGTCATATTTAGATGATGTAACTGTATTATCATACCACATATAAAGGGTCTTAGGAACTCCAGGATTTATAAAGGGGTAGGTGGCATCAACACCTACATCTTCTGTGCCATCTGCTAAAGTTGAAGCTATATTATCTCCATCCCACCAAGACTTAAAATTAGTATAGTTTTGAGAAACGGTATATGTTTTTTTAAACTCATATACTCTTTTAGGGCATTGTAGCCATCCTTGCTGTTGATACCTGCCAAAAGTAAAGTTAATAATAACTATATCTCCATCAGCTAAATTTTCATCAATCCAAACAGGACTGTTCTCATTGCCTGTGAAATTTATGGGAGCAGCAATCATAGGAGTTACCCCATCTCCTGTTGCATCAAATTGATAACCAAGATCTATAAATTGCTTTAATTCATTTGAGGGAGTTAAATATGAAGACTTGAACACTGCATAAACTCCTGCTGGAGGTAGTAATTGCTCTCCATTAGGATATGTTTTTGTAATAAATTCAGCTTCTTGTGCTTTTTTTTCTGTTATTGTTACCTCTTCACAAATTTGCATTGCTCCATTCATATTTGCTTTTATTCTTAAAACATCACCTTCTTTTACTTTTTGAGCATTTTCACCTTCTAATAAAACATATACAAGACTTAAATTGTCATCACTAAAATAAAAATCAGAATATATTGTCTCATATAAATCTTTATCTTGTTTAATTGCAAACTTATATCTTGTTGCCCACACAGGGGGTTTTTGATTTTTATCTATCTCTACTCTTATTGTGTTTTTTGTATCATTTGATGAACAAGGAATATAAAGAATATTGTTAGGACTAACCAATACTGTTGTAGACCTGTTATACTCATCCATATACATCATACCTACCTCATAATCTCTATCGCTATGTAACGAGGGTGGTGAAGTCTGTTCCATAAAGAAAGCTTCTGATGATATTATCTTATAGTATTCATATGCATTAACTCCTGCTTTTGTATATACAGTAGCAGGAAGTTGTATTACAAAGTTAGTCATAAATGTTGTAGGGGTTAGACTTGCTAAAACCCACGCCCCTTCTCCAGTATTATCTATTCCGCCCCCTGTCTTTGTCCAAACAAGCCCATCTCCATCAACTTTATTTGCAGGAATTTTACAATTTAATAAATCAGTAAACGTAGATCCACTGCAAGCATCTAATATGGGAGTAACAGTGTAGATAGGACCAACCTTATCTCTAAAGTCTGTATCAACGTGAAGGTCTTGAGCTGTAGCAAAATTTTGCCTTAAAACATAAGTAAAAACAAACTCGTATTGTGATGTTTGTGGAAGACCAGCCGCAGGCTCACTCGTAAAAGAACCATGAGAGAAAACAATTCTTATAGCTAACTGAGTTCCTGCTAACAAATCTACTCCCGATAAATCAATGTCTATTTTAGAATTTGTTTGAATATGCCCTCCCACAGCAGAAGGGTCTATATTATATTCACTACTAGCTGTTAAAGTTGTAAGAGTTTTGAATCCTATATCTTCATATATATGCTCTACTGTATAATTTAACATTACATCACTAACATCATACCCTTCTATATAATTACCATACATCAATCTTTTACCCATTACAGTCTGAGCCTTTGCTTTTAATGGTACATTATCATAAAGTCTCAATATCTCATTATCATCTAATAAGGAGTATACTTTGTTGTTAGAAAATATATATGTTTCATCTTGATAATCACCACTAAGGTCAGCCTTGTCTAACTTCTCAATAATTCTAATTACAGAATTATTAGCCTCTTTAAATAAAAGGTCAATACCCACTACCAATGGTCCTCCTGTATTATAAGTAATCTCAACAGTATCAAATACATTAACCATCCCTTCATTTAAAAATGAAGCTCCGCTAAAATCAAAAATTTTCGCAGAAAAAGCAGGATTGGTAAATTGAGAGGTAGCCGAATACATATCATCAGCATATCTATACCTATAGGCAAAACAAATAAATTTATCTTCTAAAAAGTTTTGTTCATTTCCTGCAAGCCAAAGTTTAAAAGTTGGACTATTTACTGGTGGCTTCTTGATAACCAATAATGATTCGGCAAAACTTGCCTGATCCTTCCCTCCGTTATCGGTATATGGTTCAGTTACAGCTCCACTATCCTCATACGCTGGCTCAGGATAGTTTCTAGTTACATTAATAACTCTCGGTTGATTATAATTATCTGTAAAAAATAATAGGTCATCAATCTTGTCAACCCCTGTTATTAAATACTTTGAGTTAAAGTTCAATGTAGTGTTCACCCCACCACCATCATCAACACTGACAACATGATAGTTGGTAGAGTTTGTGTTTACATTATAAGAGACTATTAGGTCAAGCTTATTTGTAGCTTGTGGTCCTGTATTTTCAGGATCGGTAACAAACCAATATATTGTCTCATTAGCACTATCTTCATATGCTCCTATGCATTTCGCTTGATTACTTAGCGGAAATGCGCTATGAACAATTGGAGGACCATCTGATGTTTTTGCGACTAAAGTTAATTCAGTTAATTTAGTATTCCCCTTGCTATTCTCCACAGCTCCAATCTCAGAAAGCTCAGTAGACCCTACTCTGATATTAAGTGCATCAATATATTCGCCATTAGGAACAAGCCTCTCATCTAAAGACTTATTCATCTTACCCTTGATAAAGTTTCTTTGTAACTTAGCCATAGTTTATTTTATCCACTTATCCTGACCTCTTAGATTCATTAGAAGCCTTCCTGGATGTATGTTACTTAATCGAATCTTAGCATTCCTTAGGAGAGCTGTTTTTTTCTTCATTGCTCTACGTATTATGTATTCATTAATACCCAACTTGGCATCTAATATTGAGTAGCTTATATAGGCATATACAAACTCTTCAAACATCTTATT
>CEUI01007551.1_pt1 | contig 10253 bp, 23 predicted proteins | sample 531411 | NCBI WGS metagenome assembly CEUI01 (sample SAMEA2622841, study PRJEB7988) | marine metagenome | isolation source: saline water (ENVO:00002010), including
CAAAATAAAATTTTACAATCTTTGATTGAGGATATTTTTAACCCTGACAATAAATCATCAGATTATAAAAAATGTTGGAATCCTAAAGATTTTAATTTGTTATCTCAGTTAAACCCACATACCAAAAATGTCTACAAGGGTTCAAATGCATTATTACTTTCATATGTTCAGGCTAAAAATAATTATAAGTCTAACTTGTGGCTAACCGAAAACAATATGATTACTTTGTTTGGTGAAAATGCATACAAAGTTATAAAGGGAAACAAGTATTCAAACATTTTCCATTTCTCTATGAAACAATACGAAAAGAAAAAAGACAATAAACCAATTTTAGATAAGGATGGAAATCCCACATTTGGATTGATACCTAAATATAAATATTACAATGTCATGAATCTATCGCAATTGGTAGGAAAAGTTAAGGATGTAGATAAAATTATTAATGACCTTGAAGATAAATATAAACCAAAAAAAGTAGAAAAAACCATCCCATTGTCAGAGTTAGAGAATGCCATGATAAAAGGTATTAATTTAAAAAATGGTATGCATTTGGTGCAAAGAGATAGGGCATGTTATTACCCCAATTTCGATTCTATTGATATGCCGATTAAGGAATCATTTGATAGTGAAGAACATTTTTTATCTACACTAGGTCATGAAATTGGACATGCAACAGGGCATGAGTCTAGATTAAATAGAAAATTAAATAACTCTTTTAGTACAAATTCATATGCTTATGAGGAATTAGTAGCTGAGTTTACTAGTAGCTTATTAGATGCTTACTATGGCAACAAATGCAAGTTAGTGTCTAAAAATCATGTATGTTATTTAAAAAGTTGGTATGAAAGTTTAAAAAAGAATCCAACAAAACTATTTAAAGCATGTTCTGATGCTGAAAAAGCATTTGAATATATACGAGTTGCTACTGACAACGTATTAGAAAAAAATAAATTAAAGGTAGCATAATCAAATTATAATTTAAAAACTAAGGGGTACAAAATGCAATTATTAACAAAAGATTCAAACGCAAAAATTAAAAAGACTAATAAATTAACTCAAGCTATTTATGAGTTTTACAACTTAACCTTAACCTCTAGAATTATTACAAAAAAAGATGGTTCAACTTTCGATCCTTGTCCAAATGCTAATTTATTCGGTTGTCGTGAAGATTGTCTGAGAGAATCAGGAAGAGGCATTTTCTCCAATGTTAGAGATGCGAGAACTAAAAAATTAGAATTGTTTGTAAACGACCAAGCTACATTCATGAAAATGTTGAGTAATGAATGCTTAAAGATTGTTAAAAACAGGGTTATCAAGTTAAAAAAGAAAGTAAGAATTAGACTTAATACAATTTCAGACATTGATTATCTGTCAATACTTTGTGTAAGGGATGGTATAACCTACAAAAATATCTTTATGGCATATCCTGAATTAAATTTCTATGATTACACTAAGATTGCTAGTAGATTCGGTAAGAAACTACCTAGTAACTATCATCTCACAATGTCAGATAGTCGAGAACCCAAAGCCCAAAAACAGATTGATTATGCTTTGAAACGTGGAGGTAATGTTGCAACTGTGTTTTTTGTGAAAAAGGGAGAACCCTTGCCCACAATACATCGAGGAAGAAAAGTTATTGATGGAGATATTGACGATAATAGAATCGAAGATGATAAAAATATTGTTGTAGGTTTACGTCTAAAAGGGAATGAGGCTATTAAAAATATTGACAGAAGTAACTTTGTATATACACAAGCAATTTAATATACCTAGTGCTGTTTGTAGTGTTACTAATTAATTTTAATATAGGGAGATTTAAAAATGATTTTATATATGACAACTGCAATACGAGGACACTTTGAATTTTTTACAAATAAAAAAGATGCTCTTGCTCACAAAAAGTATTTAGAAAATTTATATAGTGAGAGTGGTAAAGAATACTTTGTTGAAAAAATAACTTTAAAAAATAAAAATGAGTGGCTTAATTTTTTAAATAATTTATCTTGTGGTGTGGATGAAGCTTGGGATATGTTTGACTTATCATTATTGGAAAAAGAAAAATTAGATCTAGAATTTGAAAGAAAATGTAGGGAGGGGTTGTAAAAAAGATACAAAGAAATAAAAAAATATTGTGTATTAAATGTACTTACACTACACTAAGTATATAAAGTAATTAACAATTAGTAGAAGGGTAACTACTAGACCTAGTAAGACATTAGCAACATATCAATTGTCTTGGTAAAACAAATAGCCCACAGATTTTTTTTTAACTATAGGAGATTTATAAATGAAACTTAGAGCATTGTTAAAATTTGATAAAAATGCACACTTGACAACAGACAAAGGTAGGTTAGTCAAGCAAATGATAAACAGAGAGAGACAGTTAAATATGGTTAGAGTTTCTGAGTCCACAGGACAAGCTACAAAACTAGCAGACACAGATATACAACATCTAATAAACATAGTTGCTAGACTTGACAACACAGGTATATTTACAGATGCAAATAAGGACAATTCAAAATGAAAATTATCCCATTTAATATACTACCCAAAGACATTAGAATCCTTGTTGCTTGTGAGGAATCAGGAACACTCAGAGATGCATTCATAAGACTAGGATATATGAACACCTACTCTTGTGACATCAAACCTAACCCACATAAGAATCACATACAAGGGGATATCACAAAAATATTAGATCAACATTGGGATATGATGATTGCTTTTCCCCCTTGTACATACCTTGCTCTAAGTGGTAACAGATGGTTATATAACAAGGACAAGACAAAGAATATAGATAGATGGAATAAGAGAGGGAAAGCCTTAGACTTTGTTAGACTCTTGATGAATGCACCCATTCACAGAATAGCAATAGAGAATCCTATGTCAGTTATCTCAAGTCAGATAAGAAAGCCTGATCAGATAATACAGCCTTGGCAGTTTGGACACAAGGCACAAAAGACTACATGTTTATGGTTAAAAAACTTACCCTTACTAAAGCCTACAAAGGTAGTAGACAAAGGGGAGTTTGTGACTATGGGTAATGGTAGCAAGATGCCGAAGTGGTACTCAGAGTTGTGGAAACTCACACCAAAAGAGAGGGCAGAACAAAGAAGTAAAACATTTAAAGGTATTGCCAATGCTATGGCAGACCAATGGACTAGACTTATTTTAACTTGAGGAGAATGACATTGAAAACAAACGACAAGAAAGTTGTTTCTGTCACTAACTATGATGACTTTGAAATTGTAATTTATAGTTACGACAAGCCAAAAAGAATTCTTACCAATGGAATTGAATACGATTGGGATAAGAAAGACGTTTGTAAAATCACAGGCACTGAAGGTTTGAACGCAACGCCGTTGGAATATATGGCAATCGTTCTTGATAAAAAATCAGGGACTAGATTAGTTGACTCAAATGGAGAAACAACTGAGGACACTTTGGACAGTTTCTGTTACAGACACGCCGATTTAATTGGCGAGTTAACTAGAATGGCAATTGAACTTGCTGACCTTTACAAAAAAAACACAAAAGACAATGTTAAGTTTTCATGGTGTGACCTATAAAAAAAAGAGAGGGTAATTAATATGGCTAGTTTTATTGTCACAGTTAGAGAATATAGAGAGAAAGTTTTTGAAGTGTCGAATGTTTCTGACGAGGATGAAGCTGTTGAAGCTGTAATGATTGATAGAGAGGGGACATTGAGTAGTAGTGTATGCCTTACAGAAAATTCTTATTTGGATTCGGAAGTTATCGACATTGAAAAACATTAGAAAAGAGAGAGGCGTTTATATGAAAGCTATTAAAGTAAAGTGCAGTAAATTTGTGAGTACTGATGGATATTATGAAATATATCCTTACGATTCTGATAAAAAAGTTTTTAACTTACGCAGAAATTATCCTAAAAGTTTAGTTGGAAGTACTTATGTGGAAATTAAATCAATAGGTTTCAAATGGGTTTATTGGAGAAATAAATGTAGTAAACCTACCTACACTAAACTACTGAGATCTGAGTGGGATACTTACAAGGGCAAGGTAGAGTTAACTACCAAAGATAAATTACATTTAATTAAGTTACAAAAAAGGAGAACGATTTGAAAACTACACATAAACTTTATATAACATTTTTACTCAGCCCTATGTTAATGGCAATGGGACTGACAGGTTTACACATACTATTGATGCCTTACTTTACTTATTGGGACATAGACTTAGCCTTGCTAGGTACTGTCTTTACTTCAGTTTTAGTCGGAGTAATACTGACATTGGGTATTGGGGTATTGATATATCAATTTACAATCACATATAAAAGCAAAGGAGAATCAGAATGAACATACCACAACCAATATTAATTAATATGCCTATTATTGCAGACACGAAACAAGTTGATTGGTTTATGATAAAGTTTTCGCATCATGTAAACTCTGAAAGCTACTCACATCTACAAGTTGTTAAACATGAAGAGGGTTGTCAGACACATTTAAACGTGATCTTACTTGAAAAAGAAAAGATGAAACAACTATATGCCTTAAAAAATATACCCAATGATTATGATGGTTGGGATTTTATTAGAAAAGTTAAGAAGTATTTAAACAAAGAGGACTACACTTTCAAAGTCAGAGGACAGAAGTTGATGGATGGTTTTAAATCTACTGATCTTGATTGTCGGTACAGTTACCCCATAGAAAAGAGTAAATTGTTAAGGGCATACTTTCACAATAAGAAACCCCAACCTAAACCTAAACCCAAGCCTGAACCTACTTACATTTTTGATGCACACGTTACGTCAAAGATTGTGAGGACTGACAGTTACTTAGGACTGACTGCTAAGTCAGAGGCAGAGGCAAAATCATTGGTTGAATCAGGTTTACTTATACCTGATGACACACGTTATCCTGACTGCGAGGTAGAAATAAAGTATGGAGTTATAAAAAACTACGAAACAGGTAAGACTTTAAGTTGGGAGAATTGAAATGAATAATATTTTATGGTGTTTGATTGCTTTAATATTTAATCCCTTTACAATTGGAGTGACACTATATTTGAATGGACTTCTATGAATCAACCTAGACTTTACTGCAAAACCTGTAATGAATTTAAACAACTGAAGTATGGTGGTGGTAGGACTAGTACAGGTTGGGTATGTAAGTCTTGTTATAAAAAACTACAAGAGAAAGTGAGGCAACAAAATGACAGAGAGAGTTGATGAAGGCATGATAAAAACTACTGTAAATGGTGTGGTATACACAGTATTTTATCAAGACAATCACTACAAAATTAAATCGAGTAATGCTACCAATGAAGTTGTAGTATTCAAGAAAGCAGCAGAGGTCTTAGAGTTTTTAGACAAACCATATACATTAGGAGATAGAAATGCCAACACCTAAAAAAGAAGTAGATGACTTTACTATCAGCAGAAACAGTCGAGAAGACTTACTAAAATATTATTCTCAAAATTCACCTCATATAATTTTAGATAAGATAAATGAGTTACTCGCATTGAAGTCTGTACCCACACATTTTAATGATGATCAATATGAGTTGATGTCGAACTTAGTTGACACATTTGTTTTGAAAGCATTGGATATTGCTATCAGGGATATTAAGATAGACATACAAGAAATCGAGAATGCAGAGTTGTGGAGAAAACTTGAGGAGAATAACTAAGTGAAATTGCAAAACGCAAACAAGAATCACAAAGACCCAACATTTATGAGGGTACAACTTATTAAACCCACCTATCCTAAAGAGGATATAGCATGGTGTCTTGAAGAGGTTCTTAATTACTATGGTATCTCAAATCAAATGCACTCAAGTGATGGAACATTGGTAATTGAAATATCTAAATTGGAGTAACAAATGACAAACGTATTATCTTTTATTTTAGGTGGTCTATTAATTTTCTTTTTCATAGATATAAATACCAAAGAAATAAAAAATGTATGGCAACATGCCTACCAAGTAGGCAGAGATGATGGAGAAACATTAGCTAGATCACAATATGAATTGACACATGAGCAGTTGGAAGCTAAGTGTATGTTCTTTTATGCAACCCCTGAATATGAGAGGAAGTAAAATGGATTTAAAACAAATATTTTTTGATATTTTTAAACAACACGTTGAACAAATTAAAACTTTTGATTCACCTGGAATCCAGGAGGGCAAAGGATCTTCGAGAAGACGTAGGTTAAAACCATCGACTAAGAAAAAAAAAGTTGACAGGTCTTAAATTTGTGTACTAAACTTGTAACAGTTAAATAATAGAAAGGTAGGTTAGCAACGGCACAGATTTTGTTTTAGGAAACTAAGACTATAAGTAGTATCAAAGTATTAATTCTGAAGTACATTTGTAAAAGTGTACTTTGGTATTAAAATTTTGATTGCTTGTACTGACAATACTTAGGGTACGAGAGATGCACGAAAACATTTGAAAGGCTAGGGGGCATTAAGATAATTCTTTTTAGTGTCTAGAGTACAAGTGATCATACTAATTTTTTTTTTATAATTGTGTGGAGTCTAAACATGACCATAAGAAATCCTATTGTTAGGGATCAAATAAAAAATCCCAATCGATCTCGTAAGATACATGGAGATAAATTTAAAAACATACTACAAAAAATTAAAGAGAAAGAGGGGAGAGAAGATGTCAAGACCACCATCAACAGCTACTAAACTCGTCAGAGATTTTGTTAAAAATAATTTGGATAATAAAGAGGGTTGGACTGCTATAAGTCTGTCGAAAAAGTTGAATGTTTCACCTAATGCCACTCGTTATGTCTTACAAATTCTTTCGGATGAGGGAGTGTTAGTAGATATTACAGTACCGAACAGGGGACAAAGAAAGTCAAAAACTATTTATTACATCCGAAAACATTATGAAAAAAAACAACCCAAAAATTGGGGGTTGAAAGATGAGGTGGACGTACATAATATTTTTGCAGATGTTAAGAGAACATCACATTGTGGAGGTAGAGGATAATGATTGATGAATACTTTTATGAAACACTACCTTATCTAGTAGACCTCAAGAAGAAAGAAGACAAACAAAGTAATAATTACTGTGTAGTTTACAAAACCTATTGCCCTTATATGCGACAAGAGTTAGTTGCAACTAGACATTTTCTTGAGCAAAAAGAAGCAGAGGATTATTATAAAAGACAAATACGATTAGGGAGGAAGAAGAGATGAGATTTTTTATGTGGAGTTTGTTGTTTTACTTTGCAACATTAATACTACCTTTTCTTTTATAGGAGATTAATTATGAGTAAAGTATTAAGGGGGTTTGATTTGTTAGCATATATGTTTGTTCGAGCAAATGCTAAAGATTGGACAGAGGCTCTGTCATTTACACCTAATAGAAAATTGGTAATGGAAGAGTTACGAAAAGACTTACCTGCATTAGATAAATTAATTCCTAACGATCAAGAGTTTTTAAATTACTTAAATGCAGCTATACCTAAAAGTTTAATACTTGCAATACACAAAGAGGTAGAGGGTCAAGACACTAAGTATGACTACAAACTTATTAAAAACATCATACATAACATGTTAAAGGGGGGTAAACAATGAGTCATAGAGCTAATCAAGAGCTTTTTGAGCATTACTATGAAAACTATTATCAAGATTGGAAGTATGCTAATTGGATAACAATTATGTCGATGGATCATAATCAGATACTTAGATTTTTTTTAGATTCTTTATGGGAAACAACAGAATGATTGTTAAATTTAAATACAACAGAGATCAATCAAGAAGATGCGAGATACATCAAGATAAGAATAACACTTATAAGATTTATTTTTACACAGGTAATACAACAGAGCCTGACAGTTGTGTACCGAGAATAGCATACGGAAAAAGATATGCAGATCGAATGGTTAATTATCATTTATGTAAAGGGACAGACTAATGGCAAGGAAAAAACTATCTACAGTAAGGGTGCTAGTTGAAGAGTACATTGCATCCTTATCTTATGAAAAATTGTCGGACAATACTCGAAGAGATTACAACTACTTTATATCTATTTGTTGTGATGCTAATCCACATGGCACAGATTTATATGATCACAAAGTAAAAACTTTAACTACACCCATAGTGCAAAAAGCCTACAACGAATGGGCTAAAAATCGTGGTGTACCTACAGCTAATCACACTAGATCTGTTATGTCTAGGGTATTTAACTATGGAATTAAAGTAGGTTTGTGTATGCATAATCCATTCACACACATTGAGAAGCTGCCTCATAGAGTTAGACAAGAGGTATGGACACAAGAGCAGATTAAACAATTCCTGGATACTGCATATTCTAAATTTGAGTGGCGATCAGTTGGACTGATAGTACACATGGCATACACATGGTGTCAGAGATTGGGTGATATGACTAATTTAAAATGGGAGAATTATTCTTTTGACGATCAAGTGTTAAAACTAGAACAGTCTAAACGTAGAGCAAAGGTTGAGTTACCTACACCTGATTCATTACACAAGATATTAGTGCAGCAACATGAGGACGTAGGTTTTCAACCTTACATAGCACCTCGAATAGCATACGGCAAAATCCAGGAGAAGCCTTATGAGAAAGTTATACTAGGCACTTTAGCTAGAAACATTCGTAGTAAGGCAGGACTGCCTGACAGTTTGTGGATTATGGATATGAGAAGAACAGGCACTACCGAGATGGTTGAGGCTAGTGTACCCTTACCACAGATCATGTCAGTTACAGGCCATGCTAATGCTCAGTCTTTAAAACCTTATATGAAGAACACCTTGACAAGTAGCACAGAAGCCTTTAAACTCCGTACTGCAACAGGCAAAGGTGATATACTGTGAACGTACTTAGGTATGTAGAGGACTTAGACTTATCTGACGGACAGAAATTCCGGGGTAAATGTCCTGAGTGTAATAGGTCTAACACCTTTACTGCAACCAACAATATGGGAAAGCTGATATGGAATTGCTATGCTAATAGTTGTTCTCTGTCAGGTGCTAAAACCATACTTATGTCAGCCGAGGAAATAAGAAAAAGAATGCAAGATTTTAAAATAGAAAAGTCGGACGATCTAAACAGAATTAACACTGATATTTTTTCTTTACCTGATCATGTCAGACCCCTGTTAAATTATGATTATGAACATGTTAATGATTGCAATGTTACTTACAATCCGTATGCAGTTGTGACTGAATTTTGTGAGAGGTATGGACTGTGGGCAAAGGATCTTAATTTACACTATGACGTTAAAGAGAGTAGGATTGTTTTTCCTGTAGAAGATAACGGCAAGTTAGTAGATGCTGTTGGCAGAGCAGTAGATGATAATGTCATTCCTAAATGGAAAAGGTATGGTAATTATGCAGAGGGTTTTGTTCGAGGGCAACACAAGCTAGGTATAGTTGTAGAGGATGTTGTGAGTGCCTGTGTTATAGAAACTCTTGGTGCTACAGGTGTAGCCATACTAGGTACTTCCATGAACATACATCACATACAAGCACTTAAACACTTTAAAAGGGTTATAGTTGCTCTTGATCCTGATGCAGCTAAGAAAACAATTGAGTACACAAAAATATTAAAATCACATGGAGTGAAAGTATTAGCTTTGAAATTAACAGATGATATTAAGTACAGAAAATTAGCAGACGTTACATTTATAAAAAATACAATAGAGGCATTTAATGGAACATTCACTAATAAAGAGTTTACTAAGTAAAGATTTTTATGATTCATTAAAAGGGAGATGTTCAAACAATTTATTCACAAAAGATATTAAAAAAATTAAACAGGTTATAGATGATGCTATGGATAGTTATCAACGTGACCTAGAGTTAGAAGAAGTCAAAGGTTTATTCTTTACATCACATCCCACATTAACAACATCTCAGAAGCAACAATTTAATTTATTTTTTAAGCAAATAGAAACTGCAACTGCCATAGGTGTAGACGTTGCAGATGATTTACTTTCTAGTCTTAATAGACAGTATGTCGGAGAGTTGGTAGCCAATCTCGGTTTTCAATATGTCAATGGGGATGTCACTACACTTGAGCCACTAAAAGATATTTTAGAAAACCATCAAGATAATTTTATACCTAGAATAAAAACAGATTTTATTGACAACACTATTGAGGGATTGATAGCTAGTGCAAGTAGTAATACTAAATGGCAGTTTAACATTCCCTCTTTGTTTCAAGGTGTGAATGGACTAGACAATGGGATGCTGTTTGTCATAGGTGCTAGATCAAATGTAGGTAAGTCTAGTTT
>CEUI01020021.1_pt1 | contig 10244 bp, 11 predicted proteins | sample 531411 | NCBI WGS metagenome assembly CEUI01 (sample SAMEA2622841, study PRJEB7988) | marine metagenome | isolation source: saline water (ENVO:00002010), including
GCATATCTAAAGAAACCATTCTCTGACATCCAGTATGCAGAACCATCGACTTCAACACATGCATTCTGTCCAACAAGACCACAGTTAGTTCCAACTTGAGCAAATGCAAACGTAAAAGGTTGTCCAACAAAACGTTGTGTAAATAACGCTGTGTCAGTCCAAACATAAATTGCATCTCTACCTCTGATAGCTCCTCTGATCTGTGATCCATCGGCCAGTCTTTGTGTACCAGCTGTATTGGTTGCTGTTGGTGTATAAGTGTTTATATCTTCTTGGTCCGAAAATCTAATAAACATATCATCTTGTGTTGACGTATCTCCAATCGTTGTTTCTGTTCCAAAGAATACTAAGTGTCTATCCGGTGTAGATACTAACATATGTCTTGATGCTGTTGGTGCACCCGATATAATAGTTGCTCTTGTATCTGTTGCATTTGACAAACTTGAATCCCATTGAAAACAAGCTCCATCATGAATTAAACAAATTGCTTTATCTCCAAAATTATCTAACGACCACATGCCTGGTTCAAGAACTAAGTCTCCTGATGCAGCTTCACCCCATGCAACATAATCAGATGAATTTGTAACAGTAGCTCCACTAGAATGCGCTGCTCTTGTAGAACCTCTTACCGCTCTTGTAATACCTGTTAAATCGTTTCCTGAAACACCTGTGTAAGATATTTCTTCAGTACCGACTTGAATAAAATTTGTTCCAGAATCTGGAAAGTTTGTAGTGCTTGTTAATGTAATAGAAGTTCCTGATCCTCCAGTTCCTGCAGTATCATTTAACAACGCTCCATTTAAAGTTGTAGTAATTGCACCAGATGCTTCACCACCCCAAGAACCTAATCCCCAACCAAAACCTTTTGCTTGAACAGCTGGACCTACGGTATAATATTTTTGTACTCGAATACCACCTGATGTTGTAGCACCAGATCCACTTTCATTAGAAGGCATTGTAATTGTAAGCGTTGTATTGGTTGGTGTAGTTACAACCATAAATTTTTTGTCATCAAAATCAGATGCACTATAATTAGAGTTAGTTATTGTTGTAAAATTATCCAATAACATAATATCTCCAGGAGACATGGTGTGAGCGCTAGCAAAAGTAATAGTTACTGTTGGTGATCCGTTAGTCGTGGTAAATGCATTTGTAAGCGTTGTTGTTGTTTGAATAGGATGTATGTCATAAAACACACCTCCTGAATATGCATATAAAATTCTGTTTGTGCCAATAATAGCGTATTTTCTTGATAGACTATTAATAAAATGATGAAGTCCTCTACCAGCGCCAGTTAATTCATTTTCATTTAAAGTTCCTAATTGATTCCAACCACCTATTTTTTCAGGTGTGCCATATCTAAATCTAACATTGTCACAGTCTACCCATTGTCCCTCTGCTCCTGTAGATGTGATTTGTTTGTTAATACCTGGTTGAAATCCTATTTTTTGTAACATAAAAACCTTATTTTTTTCTGGACTTTTATTATATAAGGTATATACAATAAAAAAAGAAATATATACATGAAAATAACGGTTTTAGGTAGAGGAAATGCAGGTTGTTTAACAGCTCTTCATTACCATCATTTTAGTCAATTCTTGAAAGATCAAAAAGTAGAAGTAGAATTAATTCACGATTCTAATACCCCTCCAATAAAAGTAGGCCAAGCTACTACTTTAGATATGCCAAATTTACTATGGTCAGCTTTAGGAACTCAGTATTACAATAATTCAAAAGATTTAAATTACACGTTAAAAGCAGGTATTTTGTATAAAGATTGGGGTGACGCAAAAGAAGTTTTTCACGAGTTCCCTATGGGGAATTATGCAGTGCATTATGACACTACAACTTTTCAAAATCATATTTTAAAAAATTGTGAGTTTGATGTGAAAGTAGTAGATAAATATGTTGAAGACTATTCTAAAATAGATTCTGACTATATTTTTGATTGTCGAGGATGGCCAAAATCACAAGATGATTACGAGGAATTAATAAATCCTTTAAACTCTGTTATCGTAGCTAGACTTCCTAATACAGAAAAAGATCCTGGATGGACAGAAGCAGTGGCTACAAAAAATGGCTGGTGTTTTTATATACCTTTAGAAGATTTTATATCTGTAGGTTATTTATACAATTCTGATATTACAAAAAAAGAAGACGCTCTTAGTGACTTTCACAGTATGTATAATTTTGACAAAGTGTTTGATAGTTTTTCTTTTAAAAACTATGTTTGTAAAGAACCTATAATAGATGACAGAATAGCTTTAAATGGAAACAGATTATTTTTTCTAGAACCTTTAGAATCAACCGCAGTAGCTACTTATTTAAAATGGGCTAGGTATACTTGGGATTGGATATTTAATGAAGTTCCTACTTATCAAGCAAAAGCTAATATTAGACAATATATAAATCAAGTAGAAAAATTTATATTATGGCACTACGGATTTGGTTCTAAGTATAAAACTCCTTTTTGGGATTATGCAAAAGATCTTACATATAAAAATTTAACTGATGAAGGATTTAAAAATATAGTAAAAGAAGTCAGCACTAAAAAAGCCTCGTTTGTAAGGGGAGACCAAGAAGAATATGCTCAATGGAAAAAATGGAATTTTAAATGCTGGCTAGATGGTATGAATGGTAAATAAAAGTTATGATTGTACAATTATTGATGATCAAGGTAATTTAGTAGTGAAAAAATATTTACCTAATCCATCTTGGCCTTTTTATGTAGAAAAAATACATCCTTATGCTTGGACAGAAAAATTCTTAACAAAAAGTGAATGTGAAAATATTACAGAATATGCTAAAAATTTAAAACAAACTCAAGAAGCTCGGGTAATAAATAAAGGTCAAAAAACTATAAAAGAAATAAGAAATAGTACTGTTACTTGGTTAGTTCCTAACGATGATGTAACTTGGCTATATAGAAAAATAACAGACACTATTTTATATTTAAATAGTAAATATTTTAATTTTGATTTATCTGGAATTTCAGAATCTTTACAATTTACAAATTATAAAAGTCCTTCAGGACATTTTCAAAAACATGTTGATAATGCATATAATCTTGTAATTAGAAAACTATCTGTAAGCGTACAGTTAACAGATCCTAAATCTTACAGTGGGGGAGATTTAAATTTATATTTAGGTAAAAATAAAACTGTCATGAGAAAAGAACAAGGAGATTTAATAATATTTCCTAGTTATACAATGCATGAAGTTACTCCTGTTACAAAAGGAGAAAGAAATGCGTTGGTTGCTTGGGTTACAGGAAAACAATTTAAATGAAAATTATAGAGAATGTTTTAAATAAATCTAACTTAAAATTACTTCAACAAATAATAAGTAGCTCTAATTTTCCATGGTACTATCTAAACGACTCAGCTGGTGGAGATTCTAATATACAAACAAATATAAATAGTGAAACTTATTCTTTTTTTCATTCAGTATTAAAAGATGGTAAAGTTAATTCAAATTATTTTGATGTTGTTAATTCTTGTTGTTTACAAATTAAAGATAAATTTAAATTAGATAACTATCATTTTTATAGACTTAGATTTGGATTAACAACCTCTTTAAATAAAAAAACTATAAATAATCCTCATATTGATTTAAACAGAAAACATAAAACTATTTTGTTTTATTTAAATAATAGTGATGGAGAAACTTATTTTTATAATAATAAAAATAATATAATTGATTCAATTACTCCCGAAGAAAATAAAGCTATTTTATTTGATGGTAATCAAAGACACTCCAGTAGTAAACCTATTAAAAATAGTATTAGAATAGTTTTAAATATTAACCTAATAGAAAATGCAAACATATAATATATTTCCTACCGTTGTTGGTAGTGTTAAACTAAATCTAGATTTAAATAGTTTAGAAAACTATTGTAAAAATATAAAATTAAAATCTAAAGGAAGGGTTCTATCTAATATTTATGGTTATCAATCAAATGATTTAGATTTAAAAGATGAAAAGCTGAAAGAATTTTTAACAATTCTTTACGCTACTGCTCAAGACTATGCTTTAAATATATTAGAATTAAAAAATAAATTACGTATTTCAAACATGTGGTTTAATTATAATACAAAAAAATGTTCTAATGGAGCACATGTTCATCCTGACTCGGTTGTTTCAGGTGTGTTTTATGTAAAAACTCCTCCACATTCAGGAGATATTATTTTTCATAGAGAAGATGCTTTTGTTTATTTTGCGCGGCATGCATTTAAAGACAAAGATTTTAAAAAATTTAATTTTTTTAATTCTAGATATTGGTCAATTACTCCAGAAGAAAATACTTTATTGTTATTTCCATCTTGGCTTCTTCATTCTGTAACTGAAAATATAACAGAAAAAGAAAGACTATCTTTTTCTTTTAACTTTAAATTATGAAATATTCTTATTGGTATTGGAAAAATTTTTTTTCAAAAAAAGAAATTAATTTATTAAATAACATTATAAATTTAAATAGTTTTAAAGGTGTAGATGTACCAGCAACTAATGTAAAAAAAACTAGTGAAGTAAAAATGATTGAATATAAATATTTAAAAAATCATTTAGAAGATCTTTTTAAAAAAATTTACATAATAAATCAAAGTCATTTTGATTATGATATATTTAATCCTGCAGAAGAAGACCTGCTTTTATATAATGTATATAAAGATGGTAAAGAGTATGATTGGCATATAGATGAAGCTAGCGATCCATACATTGATATAAAATTAACAGTGTTAATAAATTTGTCCAATATAGATTATTCTGGTGGAGAATTTTGTTTAAAAAAATCAAATGAATTAATATTAAAAAATGAATTTAACGAACCTGGTGATGTTATATTATTAAAATCTTACATAATGCATAAGGTAAAACCTATTAATAAAGGGGAAAGAAATTCTTTAACTTACTTTATAAAAGGACCTAATTTTAAATAATTATTTGTAAAGAATAATATTCCAATCTATTTTATCCAGTATCTCTTGTAAATTAACTACTGTTAGTTTATTTTTTACAATGTATTGATGTAATTCTTTTACATCAATAATAACCCAAGAATTAGATGTTTCAAAAACAAACTTATCTGCTTTAATTCCTAAATTTCCTTTCTTACCTAACTCTCCTGTTTCTTGAATTTTTATAGGTCTTACATCAAACTTTAATAATTGATTTGATTTATTTTTTAAAACACCTCGTATATCCCATGATTCTTTTATTCTTTCCTCTTCGGTTGGAAAAGAAATTTCTTTTAGATGTTTGGAAAATTCTCTAAGATATGTTTTCAAAACCATACCAACCAGTAATAATGTATTTAGTTTTTTTACAAGGACACCCTCTGTGTGTATGTGTCCAATCAGTTGGCCAAATCAGAGTTAAACCTTTTTTAGGTTTAAACTTTACCTTTTGATATAAAAACTCTGTTTCTCCTCCTTCATCTATATTATTTAAAAAAGTCATAAAAACAAGATGTCTACTATGATATTTAGGATATTGATTTTCGAAATGATATTTTAAAAAACCCTCTCCAGGGCTATATTTTTGAATAATAGGACCCTCCCAAATAGACCAAGGATTATGTGATTGATTAGAATAAGTAAATTTATTTTTATAATTATTTACAATATTACTAAGTTCTTTAAAGTAATTTAAATCTAAAGTAGCTTTAGCTTCTAAACAAATTTCAGTATCTATTTTTATTTTATGTTTTGGAACGTATTGTTTATCTTTATTTGAATTAAAATAATTAATTAACTCATCGCAGGATTTTTCACTGACTATATCTTTATGTATAAATGTTCTTTCTAAAATCAATGTAATTTATTTTTTATATCCAGCTTGTGCTATCTTCGTCCCACTCCCAAGGTAAATTAGAATCATTTAATCCAGAAGGTCTATCAACAGGTGCTTCGTAACAACAAGTAGTTTCATTTAAAATCCATGAAGGATAAGGTTTAGGTTCTATAAAAGCATCTCTTGTTTCATCATAAATAAATCCAGCTCTATTAGGAAAATTTTTTCTATAAGCTTTGCTTTGGTCTTCTGATGGGACATATCCCTCTTCAGTTTCTGTATAATGAACATTAGCTTGTGTGTTGTAAGAACATTTTTTCCACACAGCATTAGGTTCTTGAAATAAATTTTTTAAAAATGTTTGACCATCACTTTCTAAATCTGCAGTATCATTCGTAACAGCTACAACAGTAACAACTTCATTTTTGTCATTTAATTTTGCAAAACGTGCCATTATGCAGTGTAACTCCCAGATCCTGTAAATGAAATAATTGTATCATCACCAGATGTTGTTACAGTAGGACTACCAGATGTTGTTCCAGAATAATCAGCAGTTGCTACTCTTAATATAACTATTCCTGTTCCACCAGATGCTAAACCTGGTCCTTCTGGATCTCTACCTCCGCCACCGCCTCCTAGATTATCAGTTCCAGGTTGTCCAGGTTGAGGTTGTTGTCCCGCTCCTTGACCACCGCCTCCTGATCCTCCAGAAGCTCTAGGTACACTTTGTCCGTCGGCTAGGTTACATCCTCCGCCACCACCTCCAGCGTAAGTAACTGAAGAGGCTGTAATATCAGATGCTGATCCATTTCCTCCAGTACCTCCTGTAGCAGGCTGACCAACGTTTCCTGAAGATCCTGACTGTCCGGCACCTCCGCCGCCACCGCCAGCACCCCACGGGCCACCTACACCGTCTCCTCCTGGGTTTCCTTGTGATGGAGATACACTAGGTGTATTTCCAGATCCTCCTGCTGAGTTACTATCAAAAGTAGATCCTCCTCCAGATCCTCCTGGTTGATTGTTTCCATCTCCTCCTCCAGCTGAGGTAATACTTACAGTACCACCTATTAAAGAAGAATCAGATGAAGCTGAACCTACCGTTACAGTGTATGTTGTGTTTTGAACCACTTCGAGACCTGTAGCAGTTCGATAGCCTCCGCCACCTCCGCCACCTCGGGATCCATTTCCTCCACCGGCTACAATTAAATATCGTATGTTGTATTTTTTTGCTGTGGCTCCGCTACCGAAACCAAGTATTTGATATCCGAATGACATACTGCTCTACTCCTTATACGTCGTTAGCAGCGTCAGTAGTAAAGAATAATTTAACACCTAATAGTTTTGCATCAGCATTTAAATCATCCGCTGACACATCTCTAGATATTTGAAAGAAAACGTATTCATCTGTACTAGGTGAACCCGCTATTGTTACTGCTCCACTTTCGGCCGTCACTGCTAAATCATTTGATGTTCCACTCATAGCTTTTGCTGTTGGTCCTACCGCTGTTCCAAATGCAGTATTTAAATCTCCATTATCTGCAAGAGCGACACCTTGCAAAACCCACGCTGTTGTGCCTGTGTCTGTTGAAGCAGCTGTAAAAAACGCTTGGAAAGTTACTGTACTTTCATTCCATGATTTAGGAAACGCTACAGCAAATTGTGCAAACTCATCTGAATCTTTATCAAAATCTAAAGTTTTTAATTCAGGTCCATTAGATAATTCTGTTTGTGCTAAATCTGCGCATCCACTTGTAGTGTTAGGATACATAGCAGAAGCAGGAACCCATATAGTTTCTTTACCAGCAATTTTAATCGCTGCTGTATTATCGCCTCCATCTACAGCTTGTGCTACCCCAGTTCCGTTTGGTGCAATAACAATGTTTCCATTTGCGCCATCAGTAATCGTAATTGTACCTGAGTTAGTTCCTGAGTTAGTATCTAAAATTAAATTATGAGCACCACTAGACGTTACTGTTGCATCCGCTGCTCCTGTTCCAACTTTAGTTTCACCAGTTCCTTTTGGAATTAAAGCGATATCAATATTAGAATCTCCTCCAGTTGCAGATATGCTAGGTGCATTACCTGTTGCAGCATTTGTAATATCAAACTGATTTACTGCAGATGCTGTTGTTTGAAATATAATTTGTTCATTTCCGTTTTCATCATTAATTCCATGTGCATCGTCAATAGCTATATTGTGTGAATTAGTATCTAAATCACCGCCTAATTGTGGTGATGTATCATCTACAACATTTGCAATACCTGTATTAACAGAAATAATATCAGGGTTAGTCCCATCATTAGCTGATGCAAAAACTACTTTATCGCCTTTGTTTGTTGCTGAAAAAGTAAAAGAATCTCCTGAACCAGAAACATATTTAAATTGAACTGTGTAAGATCCAGAAGTTGAATTTCTTAAAATATAAAAAGTTTGAACGTCGAGAGGTATGGTTACAATCTGATTACCTGTAATAGTTCCAGTAAACTCGATCATTCTGTGAGATAAAACTGCTCCAGTTGATCCATCAGAAACTGATAAAGTTGTTGTTTGTGCACTACCAGCTATTGATTGCTGTGTAAATCCACCAGAAATTTGTTCTATAATTTGTAAATTAGTATTAGTTTTTGTACCCCATGTACCGGCGTTTTCACCAGTTGCTTGAAGTTCAACACCTAAAGGTGTGTATGTTGATGCCATATTTTATCTCCTATGCGACGTCACTATAACTCGTATTTGACCCAGTTGCAACATCAGAATATGTATCATTTGATCCTGTTGTTACGTCTGTATACGATGTATTAGATCCAATGTCAATATTTCCATATGCTTGAATTCCAATAATTCCTACACTAGACGTAATTTCATCTGTTGTCAATCCTTGTGTTACATCTACAATAGTTAAAGATCCTACACTTGTTGTTGCAGCTACACCTGTTAATCCAATAACATCTGCTGGAGATATTGAACCAACACTTGTTGTTGCAGAAACACCTGTTAGATCAATTAAAGATATAGGTCCAACATCTAACTCACCAACACTTACTGTTGCAGAAACACCAGTTATTTCTGAAGGACCAAACTCTAAACCTAAAGTCCCTACACTAGCTGTTGCAGCTACACCACTAATTGTTGCAGGACCAAATTCTAAACCTATTGTACCTTGACTTACTGTAGCATTTACTCCTGTTAAAGAAATAGTAGGACTAATTACAAAACCTACACTTCCAACATTTGTTGTTGCTTCTACACCAGATACACCAACTACGTCTGCTGGAGTTATAGATCCAACACTTATAGTTGATTGTATACCAACTAAACCTATAACTTGATTTGGAGATTCACCCCAAGAGTTATCACCCCAAGCATCTCTACCCCAACCAACTAAAGTTCCTGTGCTAGCAAGAACAGGTGTTGCAAAAGTTGCTTCTACACCGGAAAGCTCTACACCTAAACCAATACCAACACTACCAACTTGTCCTGTCATTTTAAATGCAGGACCTACTTCTAATAAATATGTAAATACTGGAGTTATACTTCCTATTGAAGCGGTTATTTCAAAACCACTAAGCGATATGGTTTCATCTCTTCCTTCTCCCCAATCAGCGGTTCCCCAACTTAGTCTTCCCCAACCTCTTTGATTAGATTCTTCTGTTTGTCCTAAAGATACTGTTGCCTCTATACCTGTAGGTATTACAACAGTATTTATACTTATTGATCCAAGACTGGTAGTAGATTCTACACCTACAATATCTGGAGTTATAAATTGAGCAGCTACTACTGATCCTACAGAAGTTGTGGCAGAAAAACCTGATGGTGCTACAGAATATTCAACACCCCAACCAGAATTACCCCATTGTTGTCTGCTCCAACCTTGTAAAGGAAAAGCATCTACACTTCCAATAGAAGTTGTAGCTTCAACACCTGTTAAAGAAGTAGTAACAACATTAGAATTCCATGAGTTATCACCCCAAGAATTTTGTCCCCAGGTAGTTGACATAAGGAGTTCCTCCTTACGCTATACGAATTATTGCGTTAGATGCGTCTGCTGTTGGAAATTGAATTGTGAATGTTCCACTTGACACTGTTTTGTCACCACCAAAAGCGATAACAGCAACAGCTTTGTCAGATTGTGTATCGTTATAAATTAATGCACCATTAGCTGTAAAAGATGCAGAAGTGTAACTTACATCTGCAAAATCACATACTGCAGTAGTTCCATCTGTTGTTGGTGTTACACTTGTTAAAGTTGCACCACCTGCAGTGTATGCAGTTCCTGATGAATTTGTAATTTCGTTTGATGTTGAGTAAGCTGTTGTGCCTGCGCCTAAAGATGCAGAACTAGTAAATAAAGCAATCTTAAACGTGTTTCCAGTTGTTGCAGTAAAATTATGTGTGCCAACTAAAATTTCTTGTTTAAAACTTGTACAAATTGCCGATGTTATTGCCATAATTT
>CEUI01145546.1_pt1 | contig 10244 bp, 14 predicted proteins | sample 531411 | NCBI WGS metagenome assembly CEUI01 (sample SAMEA2622841, study PRJEB7988) | marine metagenome | isolation source: saline water (ENVO:00002010), including
CTCCAGATTTAAGTGGTTTTACAAAACAATTAAGTGAATTTAATACTTCTGTTAATGTTACGAATGAAAAGATAGAAAACTTAGAAACTAAATTAGAAAACGAAATTACAAACATGAATACAATTTTACAATCAGAAATATCAACAGCATTAGAGCTTGTGCAATCAGCTCAAAGTGATGCTAGAGATATTCGTAATGAACTGCGTAAGGATATTAATGAGGTTATGGATAATATAAGTGCTGTTGACAAAAGGTCAAGAACTACAGAACAAGAAATAAGAACAAGTCAACGCACAGCAGAGAATGATGTAAGGACTTTAATACAGCATGCAGAAGACAGATTCGATGGCAAAAGAACTGCTATTGAAAGTGATTTTACTAGACGCATGGAAAATGTTGATTTGCAATTAAAAGAGCTTGAAGATAGATTAAGAGAGATGCTTCAAAGAGCTCTCAATAATCCACTTACTGGACAATAATTGTTTTAATTTATTTTTTTAAAGCTATATTTAAAAAAATAACTAATGAGGTGTTGGTATGGATGATGTTGAAATCATAGTAACAGGAGTCTCGTCGAAAGGAGAGGTGAAAGTTGACAATAACAGACCTATTAGAGAAGATGAAGGAGACGCTGGAGGAACAACGGAAGAATCTAGCGAACGAAATGGTAGAGGGGAGAATCTCTGATTTTAACCAATATCAAAAGAACGTCGGTATTGCTGAAGGTTTAAAAAGAGCCATTAACACTATCGATGATGTTTTTAAAAAACTAGACAGAGAGGATGGATAACATGGCTCATCTCCATGAATTAAATTGGGACAACGATCCCGAACAAGAAACACCAAAAAATCTTCCAAAGCCAACTGGCTGGAGAGTTTTAATTCAACCACAAGCACCAATAAAGAAAACTAAAAGTGGCATTTATTTACCATCTCAATCTCAAGACAATGAAGAATATTTAACAGCTCATGGTATTATATTAGACCATGGACCATTGGCTTGGTGTGAAAGAGAAACAGGTCGTCAATGGCACAGAGGCAAGTGGGCAGATATTGGTGACCATGTCACATTTGGTAAATATGCTGGACAAAAATTAATTATTAATAGTGTCAAGTTATTATTATTAAATGATGATGAGATAACTTCTGTTGTTCCTAAAGGATGCAACATACAAAATTATATACCATAGCGAAAGGACTTGGAACGCACCATGATAGAAGAAACTGAAAAACAAGAAGATCTTCCTTTAGAATTGGAGATTGATACTTCAGGAGAAACCTCGCAAGAAACTCCTGATGATATAGAAATACAAGAAACCAAAGAAGAGACCAAAGAAGAAAAAACAGAAGACAATGATTATAGTGATAGAGTTCAGAAAAGAATTAAAAATTTAGTTAATCAAAGAAGAGAATCTGAAGCAAAAGCAGCAGAAAAAGATAAAGAATTATCAGATCTTAAAATGAGATTAGCTAGACTTGAACAAGGTGATACTGCTAGACAAGATCAGCAATTTCAAAGCAATTATCAATCTGTAAAAGAGAAAATGCAGAAAGCTATTGAAGAAGGAGATACAGCTAATCAAGTTCAATTAGCAGAGCAACTTGCTGATATGAGAGCTACTGTAAAAGTTCAAGAACTTCAACGTCAGCAACAATTACAACAGAGAACTCAATCACCGACAGTTGGCAAAGCAGCACAACCACAAGCACCTGCTAAAGCAATGTCTTGGTGGCAAAAAAATCAATGGTTCAATGGTAGTGGTTTTGAAAGAGAGACTGCTGCTGCAAGAGCAATTGATGTCCAACTTGATTTAGAAGGGTTCGATAAAAACAGTGATGAATATTATTCAACTCTAGATAATCGTTTACGAAAAATGTTTCCCGAGTTAATATCACCAGAAGCAAGTGTTAAGACTAAACCAAAAAGCAGAAGTCGACAACCAATAGCTCCATCTGCAGGAGGGTCAAGTGTTAATACAGGCAATAGAGTGCAAATGACAAAGGACCAATTACGAATGGCTAGAGAACTAGGATTAACCGATAAACAACAACTAAACGCATACGCAAGCGAATTGCGAGCTAATACTAAGGAGAAATCATAATGGTTCAAAATCGTAATATCCGTGCAAAAGAAACTCAAGAAAAAAATCGCGAGTCTGAAGCTCGTGTTGAAACTAGCTGGAAACCACCTTCCCTACTAGACGCTCCTCCTGCAAGAGATGGTATGGTACAAAGGTGGGTTGCTACCTCGATCCTGGGGAAAGAAACTCCTGATAATGTTTTCAAAAGAAAGAGAGCAGGATGGGAGCCAAGATCTGCTGATTCTGTGGGTGATTTTCCAATTCCGACAATCAACCATGGGCAATGGAATGGATGTATTGGTGTAGAAGGTATGATACTTTGTGAAATGCCAGAAGAAATGTTCAAAAAGATGAAGGACTATATGCATGGCAAAAGTGAAGAGCAAAACGAATCTATATCAAATGATTTAAGATCTATTGAGAGATCTGGAGGAATACCGATTCACGAGGATCGTAAAAGCTCGTCTAGTCGTGGCAGAGATTTATCTGTCATGGATGATTAACTTTAACTTAATGAGGAAAGATAAATGGCAAATGTAGACTCACCATTTGGCTTTGTGCCAGTTAGACATTTATCTGGAAATGCCCCAAGAACTAATAAATACACAATTACAAGTGGTCTTGCGGAAAATATTTTCCGTGGCGACCTTTGTATTCTGACTGCTGATGGTGTTATAACACCACACACAGCAACAGAAGTTAATAACATTGGTGTATTTGCTGGAGTTTCTTATACAGCTTCAGATGGCTCTTATGTATATTCAGATTATTGGCCAACAGGTACAACAGCTACAAATATCATAGCTTATGTTTATGATGATCCTTACACTGTTTATAAAGTTCAATCAGACGGCTCACCAGCTCAAACTGATATTGGCGCATGCGCTGATGTTGTTGCTGGAACAGGTTCAACAACCACTGGGCAGTCTGCATTCGAACTTAATTCAAGTATGGGTACAGGAACAGCAACAGCTAAATTAATCGCTCTCTGGGATTCACCAGAGAATGCTTTCGGAACCAATGCAGTCATGGAAGTGCTTATTAATGAGCACATCCTAAAAGATGCTGCAGGAATATAGGAGGGAATTATGGCACTAAATAGAGCGAATTTCGCAAAACTGCTCGAACCAGGACTTAATGCTCTCTTCGGTCTCGAGTACGCAACATATCCAGAGGAGTGGAAAGCAGTATTTTCATCAAATACTTCTAACAAAGCATTCGAAGAAGATGTTCTTCTTGAAGGTTTTGGAAATGCTCCAGTTAAAACAGAAGGTTCTGCAGTAGCATATGATAATGCAAGTCAACAATGGACTGCTCGTTATCAGCATGAAACTATTGCATTAGCTTTTGCTATAACTGAAGAGAATGAAGAAGATGGACAATATGGCTCTCTTGCTTCCCGTTATACAAAAGCACTTGCTCGCTCGGTTTCTTCAACAAAAGAAATCAAAGCAGCAAACATTTTGAATAACTCAACAACTGCTGGTTACACTGGTGGTGATGGAGTCGTTTTATTAAGCACTTCACATCCATCTCGCGCAGGAAATCAAAGTAATACATTGGCAACTGCTGCCGATCTTACAGAGACTTCTTTAGAGCAAGTGTTAATCAATATTGCTGATATGAAAGATGATCGTGGTTTGCGCATTGCTGCACAAGGCACAACATTAATCATACCAACAGCATATGTTTTCCAAGCACAAAGATTATTAGAATCTGCTGGAAGAGTTGGAACAGCTGACAATGACATCAATGCTATCAATTCTGGTGGTTATCTACCAAATGGATATCATGTCATGAGAAGACTGTCTGATTCTGATGCTTGGTATGTTAAAACAGATGTTCCTGATGGACTTAAAATGTTCCAAAGAACACCTTTGAAAAAAGGTATGGAAGGTGATTTCGAAACTGGAAATATTCGCTACAAAGTTCGCGAAAGATACAGCTTCGGATGGACTGACTGGCGTGGAATTTTTGGTTCAGAAGGTGCAACCTAATATGTAGAAATATCAAGGGAGTTTAATCGCTCCCTTGATTATTTATCATGGCAGAGATTAAAATTTCAAATTTAGACTGGTTTGCTACTCTTCCAGAGATGCAACAAAATATATTGCATCAAAATTATCCAACAGACGAATTAAAACAAGGATGGTTTGATTTAGGTAAACCATTTGTTTACGAAGCACCATATACTTATCCTATAGATCGTGATCCAATGACAGGACTTGGTCCTGATCCTATTACAAAAATGGTTAATTTCGAAATTAATCCTAATTTAGGAGTTCTTGGTAAATTTAAAATGGAAAGGAATGTTCCTTTAAAAGAATACAAACAAGATCCTGATCCTGCAAATTACACTTCTCTTGTAGAAACTCCTTATTATATGAAAACACTTCCTTTATATTTTACTCCAGCTGCACCATTTGCTGCTGGTTTTGATATAGCAGAAGGATTATATGATTTTAATCCAGCACAAGTTGCAATGTCAGCTCTTGGTGTTAATCAAATTTCTAAAACATTACAACTTCTTTTAGCTGCTGGTGGTATTGCAGGGACACCTACAGAAGCTGAAGGAATTACAATAAGCAAAGCAATAGATTATTTATTAGGAATGCCATTAGCTGCAAAAGGCAAACCAATTACAACATCAGCAAATCAATTATTAAAAAGACTTGAAACCGATTCAAAAATTCCTGGTGGTGTTGGTGCTAACCAATGGAGAGAGATAAGAGAAAATTTAGAAGAGATTGGTTATGATTTAGATAAAGTTAAAAATGTTGAAGAAGTTTTAGATGATATAAAATCTAACAATTGGACAGACAATTTAACAAATAAAGTTGTTGAAACTCCATATGGTAACCTTGACACTACATTTTACAAACCTGATACAAATAATAAAAAAATTACTCATAATTCTCAAACTTCTAATCTAGATTCACAAATGCATCAAGGAAGTAATAATTCAAAAGGAGTTGTCTCTCATACAATGTTTGAAATTGAGTCAGAAAAAGATGGCATGATTGTTCAAAAAGTTTTAAAATTAAAAGAATTCCAAAACGATGCTTCATCTATAATTAGATTTACAGGAGCGAAAGGAACTCCTAAGAATGATGAATATTTAAGAGCTAATAAAGAATTATGGGAAGCTATGCAAGAGCAAAGAGCTCTAGAAAAAGCGAAATTTGTAAAAGATAATCCTGTGATCCAAGGTGTAGAATTACCTTTATCTGTTCCAAGTCACACAGATATTATAACAGAAAAAATAAGTAAAAGAAAATTCGATGCAATAATAAATCATCCACTTTTCAATTCTAAAAAATTTGAACAGTACAAATTAGATTTTCCTGAAGATTGGAAAAAGATGGAAAATTCTTTATCTGAAAAAGGTTTTATAGACACAAGACTGCATATTGAAACAAGAGCTGCAACAAATAAAATTTTTAATGATTTTTCAACAATAATTAGGCAGCTAGATCCAGTGAAAGGATGGAGTGAGACAACAGGTTTTATTTATAGAGAAGCTCCTTTCCCTAATGTTTTAAACAATCCTAATAAGCCTGCACCTTGGTTACAAGAAGAAGTTTCTAAAATGCTAGATAAAGCAGCAAATGATCCGAATATAGTTAAAATTACACTTCCAAATGCAGAAGAAGTTATAACAAGATGGAGAACTGCAGGAGATGCAACTCATAATATGTTTAGGAATCTTTATAACAACGAACTTCCTAAAGTTTTAAAAAAGATGGGAATAAAAGTTTCTGATGATACATCGTTTAAATATGTTAGGAGAAGTGGTGAAGATCCTTATAATAATTTAATAGATGTTGTAACAACACACCACGCTACACTTCCTATTAATTTACAGAATAGACTTTCAGATGATTTGCAATCTATTACTTTGCGATATCGAGATGGAGTTCCTGGAAGAGTATTATCTCTTTCTGATGGGATGGATGGTCATGTTTATAGAAAATATACTATAGCAGGTTTAGATTATGTAGAAGGTGATCCTAAAGAGTTAATAAAGGAAACTACAAAAGTAGCAAATAAAATGGCAAAAGATTCTATGAAAAGTTTGGGTTCTGATTATATAAATACTTTAGAAGAATTTAGTGCTGAAATTATAAGAGTTGTTCCTGAAAGTGAAAAAGCGATAGATATATTTTTAGATGTTTATAAAAAAGCTGATAAAAGAGCATCACAAGGAGCAAGAAAAATTATAGAAAAAATTGGAAAATTAGAAGGGTTAGATTCTGGACAAATAAAAATGGCGATTGATGATATGATGAATGCATATTCAGAAGTTTTAGCTATTCAACTTCCTAAGATGTTTGAAGGACTTCCTCCTGCATCAAAAGAAATTTTAGAAAAAGCAGGAATTAATAAGAAAAGTTTTAAAGGAGGAAAGTTCATAGAATTAACACCAGAACTAAGAGATAAAATTACAAACGAAGGCATATATAGGAATTAAGCATTTACTTTTAAGCAGTTTTCAAGTAATAATTAAATAGGTCTGGGATTTTTACTCTAAAGACTGCCCCAGCAGACGCTCAAGAAGACTTTAGAGTGCAACCTTTTTTGAGAAGGATTTTATTATGGGAACAACTCGTTTTTCAGGTCCAATAAAAGCTGGAACAATCGCCGATACAACAGGAACTACAGTTGGAACAGATGTTAAAAATGTAGGTTTTGTTAAAATGGCACAATCAGCAACTTGGGAACAATCTACAACAGCAGCAGATACAGGGATAACAATTCCTGCAAATAGTCAAATAACAGAAGTAACTGTTTACATTACAACAGCTTGTAATGGTGCTTCGCAAAATTTAAGTGTTGGCACATCTACTGCATCTACTGAAGTATTTACAGCACTAGCACTAGGAACTGCTGCTGATGTAATTAAATTCGGTTCAGCTGGAACTATAACTGATGCTGATACATGGAAAGATATTGGTACTGCTGATAAATCTATTTATGTTGATTTCTCTGCTGGTACTGCTGGTCGAGGAGTGATAACTGTAGATTATATTCAGAACATTAATCTTGCATAAGGAGAAATTTAATGGCTGATATAACAACTACAACAACGATAAATGATAGTGTCAGAGAAGTTGTTATGGCATTCCAATATCAATATATTGATACTGGTAATGAAAGTGCTGTATTAAAAGTTGATGTTTCTTCATTAAAAAAGAATAGCAATGGAGATTCATGCACTAGTGTTCGAATTGTCGAAGCATGGTGGACCATTTATGGCATGACTGTTGAAATTTTAGCAGATGCATCAACCGATGTTATAATGATGCATCTTGATGCTGACCAATCAGGATATCAGGATTTTACTAGATTTGGTGGATTGCCATCTACAAAAACTTACGGAACTTCTCCTGGTGGTGATATAAAATTTACAACAACTGGAGCAGGAGCAGTAACAGATAGTTATCAGATTTGTTTAAGGATGCAAAAGTTATATTAAAATGGCAACATCTGGAACAGTAACATTTAGACCAAATATTGAGGAAGTTATTGCTGAAGCATTTGAAAGATGCGGAATAGATCCTCAAACACAAACAGGAGACAGAGCAGTTTCAGCACGAAGAAGTTTGAATCTGCTTTTCTCCGAGTGGTCGAATCGTGGTTGGAATTATTGGACAGTGCAATATAAGACAATATCGACAGTTGCAGCACAGTCTGATTATACTTTATCAACAGGTCTAGTTGATATTATAAGTACAGTTTATAGAAAAGTTTCTGGTTCAACTTCAAGCGACCAGATCGTTAATAGAGTTTCAATATCAGATTATAATCAACTCCCTGATAAAACGACAAGTGGAGTTTCTTCACAATATATGCTGAATAGACAATACACACCAGTAATGACTGTTTGGCCAGTGCCAGACAATGCTGATGATTCGATAAGATATTATGGTGTATTTCAATTAGATGATGCTTCTGCATCTAATCAAGATGCTGATGTTCCATATCGGTGGTCAGATGCTATGTGCTCTGGACTTGCAGCAAAACTTGCTGTAAAATATGCACCAGATCGTGTTCAATTATTAATGCAAGATGCAGAAAAAGCATTTCAATTTGCTTCAGCAGAAGAGGGAGCAAATGTTTCTTTAAGAATAAGACCAACAGGACTGAATTTAAATGGCTAGATATGCAACAGGGAAAAAATCATTAGCAATTTCAGATCGTAGTGGTTTTCGTCTTAAATATAAAAATTTAAAAACTGAATGGAATAATCTTCGTGTTGAGCCAGAAGAATATGATCCAAAGCAACCTCAATTAACTCCTGCAAAAAATGTAATAGATGCTGTTGCTTTATTCCAACCGAGACCAGATAATGATCCTACTAATGTTTGGATTAATTTGCAATATGGTTGGTTTGATTTTAATAAAGCCAAAACTGATGCTGATGGATTTACACAAAGGTCTTTAGACTCTACACAATATCAAAAACCTCAAATGCCCCATGCAAAAGGTAATGTCGGAAATGTTTCTATTGAATTCCCAACAATAATTAATCAAACTGGAGTTAGTGCAACAGGTTTCACTTCACCTTATGCTCCTTTAATAAAACTTTCTCCAACACAAAGTGGAGTTGCTGCAACAGGAAATATAGGAACTATTGCAGGGTTTACAACTGAACAAGCATTAACAGGTGTCGCAGGTACAGGTGTAATAGGAACTTATGCAGAAACAGATGGTGTTAATTTAAGTATTACTGAAGCAGGTGTCGCAGGTACAGGTGCAATAGGAACAGCATCAGCAAATCCAGACCATAATAGGTGGGGGATTGGTCCTTGGGGAACAGGTGCTTGGGGAATAAGTAATCCAGCCCCAGAAGTTGATGTAACAGGTGTCGCAGCAACAGGTGCTCTTGGAACTATATCAAGTATAACAACAGGTGCTTCAGTAACAGAAACAGGTGTCGCAGGTACAGGTGCTCTTGGCTCAATATCTGTAACAACTACATATACATCTTGGGGTGATGAATCTTGGGGTGATAGCACTTGGGGACAATAACATATGAATTATAGTGAATTAAAAACAAATATACAAAATTTTTTAGAAGATGATGGCACAGAATTATCTAGTTCTTTAGATGTAATAATAGAACAAGCTGAAGCAATGATATTCCAAAGAGCTCCTAATTTGCCTTGTTATAGAGGTTCAGCAACAGGATCTTTGGTAGTTGGTCAAACCAATTATACAATTGCAACAGCAAGAATGATTAGACAAGTTTCAATTACAAGTTCAAGCAATACAGTTTATCTAAATCATAGAATTGACTCATACTTGAATGATTATTGGAAAAATCCAAGCACACAAGGACAGCCAGAAATGTATAGTACACAATCTGCTTCAACGTCTGGAACAGTTATTAAACTTGCTCCAACACCAGATTCTACTTATGCTTATGCAGTTGATTATATTGCTCCTGAAACTGGTTTATCTTCAGGAAATACAACAACTTGGATAAGTAATAATGCAACTAATGTCTTGTTAAGTGCTTGTTTAAGTGAAGCTTCTGCTTTTCTTAAAGCACCAGAAACGTTATCTTTATATAAAACTCAATTCGATGAAGCGATGGCGATGCTTCAAGAAGAGATGAAAAGAGATTATGCAGCAGAATACAACGGAGGAATATAATGGCCATATCACAAGCAATGTGCACAAGTTTTAAAGCTGAATGTTTAGATGAACAGCATGACTTGGCAGCAGATACAATAAAAATAGCTCTTTATACGAGCAGTGCATCATTAGGTGCAGGAACAACAGCATATAGCACATCGAATGAAATTACAGGAACTGGATATTCAGCAGGTGGTGAAACATTAACAAGTACTGTTGTCGCAACAACAGGGACAACAGCATATTTTGATGCTGCTGATCCTTCTTGGAGTTCAGCAAGTTTTACTGCTAATGGTGCTTTGATTTATAATAGTTCAAATGGAAATAAAGCAATTGCAGTTCTTGCTTTTGGTGGAGACTTTACAGTAAGTGGTGGAACATTTACAATAGTTTTCCCAGCTCCAGGAGCAGCAGCAATTATAAGGATAGATTAAAATGGCAAGTTCATATTCTACAAATTTTGGCATAGAGGAAATGGCAACAGGCGATCAGTCTGGTACATGGGGAACAACAACAAATTAT
>CEUI01021603.1_pt1 | contig 10237 bp, 6 predicted proteins | sample 531411 | NCBI WGS metagenome assembly CEUI01 (sample SAMEA2622841, study PRJEB7988) | marine metagenome | isolation source: saline water (ENVO:00002010), including
CATTAATGAACATTCTTGGGCATGGGCAAGGAAAGCATATAATGATTCACTTACAGGACTATTAGAACAAGCATATACAGGGCAAGCACGATATAATATAGATGACTATGAACCAGGAATTATTAATAATATTCTTTCTGGGGTAGTCAGTTTCATGATGCCTGCAGACTTACTTACAATGCGTATAGGTTCTTTTGTAGGTAAAGGGGTAGTAAAAAAACTATATGGTGAAAGCATGGAAGACTATATGCAAAGAGCTGCTGCTGAGAAAGGAATATCTTGGACTACTACTGGTGGAATGGGAGCAGGTACACAAGCAACTACTCTTGCAGCATATGAAGGTGCTATGGGCGGAGTAAATGCCTATCTTACTGGTGATAGTGTTCTAGGTGGAATAGCAAAAGGGGTCTCTCATGGTGCCTTACTAGGGGGTATGGCAGGCTTTGTTGGTGGAGGTGTTGCTGCTAAAGGGGCAACCGCTGTAACTGGATTTGAAAAGGCTTTAACTGGGCAACCTGCTCAAATAACTTATGAGGCTGGTGTCTTTACAGGAGCGGGGGCGTTAGAGCAAATAGGCTATGGAGACTATACTGCTTCCAAATTATTAGAAGATTTTGTTACTAATGTTGGTATGTTTGGCTTAATGAGGATTCAACATAAAACTCAAAATGAAGCATGGAATAGAATTATTGGTGACTATAAAAACCATAGAAAATTTGAGAGCAAGGATAGAGAAAAAGAAGAGGAGATGATAGATAGAGCTACTGAAGAAGCAAGGAAAGCCACTGAGGGTGAAGGTTCTGTAGCTGAAGGGCAAGGGGAATATTTAAGAGAAAAGGTAGAAAAAGAACGTTCCAAGGTAAGAGAAGAGTTTGACAATGAGACTCGAGAGTTGGACAATTTAGAGAAAGAAATAAATGATACTAAACGTGATATAGATAAAACAATTGAAAAATTAGATGGCACAGATAGAGATGCGGTTTATGAGGGTGAATGGGTTTCTAGGAATGCTGCTACGCTCATCCAAAATCTACACCAAGTTCGTGCTATTACAAAAAGATTAATTAAGGCTGGAGAGAGTGGTGAAGGTCCAAAGAAGTTTCTTGAATCTGATATAAAATTTTGGAAAACCGAGCAAGCAAAGATTGAAAAACAACTATCAATTCTTAATGGAAAAATAGCAGAAAATATTAAGACAACTAATGACACTACTGGGACTAGCAATAAGCTAACTAAAAGAACTTGGTTGACTGCTAAAGAAAAAGATTGGAGAAAAAGAAATCCTGGTAAAGAGGGTGGACCTTTTGAAAAATATAGAGATAAGAAGACTGATGAATATGATATGGATAAGATGGAGAAGGATGGAATCTTCCCCACGACAGAGATAGAAGGTAAATCTCAAATAGACTATGATTATATGAGACAATGGGCGGACTCTATTAATGATAGTGGTTCAAAGAAATTACAAAAACAAATTTATGATTCACAAGTACAAGCCAATGTCGACACTGGTGCTGGTATTGATATAAAAAATAACAATATAGCAGCAGCAGATAGGATTTCTCAAGCAAAGGGAACTGAAAACGTAATTCCAGTAGAAACTCCAAAAGGGACAAAAACTACAACACAAAATTATGATTTCCATATTAAAAGGAAATCAGAGATAATGAAAGATGTTCGAAGTAAAACACATAAAGATGGGACTGTTGAGTCTGATAAAAATATTGTACTAGATTACATGGTTGGAGGTGAGACTCCTTTAAAAAAGAAGAAAAGAATAGCAGAGTCAAATATAATAGCTGATTTTGTTAATTGGTGGCACAAAAGAGATAAGACTTTTGAATTGTCTAAAGCAGATGAGGTTCACATAGAGACATTTCTTTATGAGAATTATACTGTAAGAGGAGTAAAAATTACTAGTACACAAAAAAATCCTTTGATGAATTTTTTCACATGGATGTCTGGGAAATATCATCTTAATGCTCTTGAAGTAGTTAAAAAGACATCTTGGGAGTATGAAAATCTTAGACGTGGTCGTAAAACAAAATCAGGACCAGGGGTATACTTAGAAGAACATCTTAAAGGGGTGGATACAAAGGTTAAAAAATCATATGAGTCATTATCCGATAAAGCCAATACAATTAAAAATCCCACCAAAAGAAAAGAAGCTAAGAATATAATTAAAGCCTTACTCGGTTTGGTAAAAACAGGAATAAGGTCAGAGGAAGTCAATAGATTATCTAAGTCTAATATTGTATATAGCAAAAAAGAAGGCTGGTATATTGATTTTGGTGTTGGAGAGAAAGGGGATATCTCCCTTCCAATTAAACCTATTGGTAAAAAGAATACACCCCCAGGGGTACTTCCTATATCAGAAAGTTTAGCAAATCATTTGTTAAATATGCCTACAAAGGATGCAAAGTCACCTATTTTCAATAAAGATTACACACTTGGAGGAAGAGCTATAAAAAACCAAATAGCTGAAGCTGTTTTTGGAGAAGGGTACACATGGACTTCTGTTAGAACTCTATTAAGAACTGTTGCTAAAACAAAAGGTATCTCTAAAGAAAAAATGTATGATTATATGAGAAGAAAGGGTGATATAGAAGAGGTTGGTGGAAAACAAGTAGCTGCAACAGAGGCTAGTTATATAGAATTATCTCCAGAACAAAGTGTTAAAATTCAAAAACAAACTATGAAAGAGTTAGGAATTGGGGGTGATGTAGATGTTTCACTTGGAAGGTCAATCCCTTCATCTGCTATGAAAAACAGACCTCCTAGTGAACAAGGTGTGCATTGGGAGTATTATCATAAGGGCGATGAATTGCCATCAGGAGCTATTAGATATGAGGGTGATACAAAATATCCAGGTGCTTGGGTTAAAACAAACCTTCAATTAGCAAAAGACCAATTAAAAGATTATAAAATTTACAACGAAGCAGAGAGAAAAGAGCATCTTAATTGGGTTAAGAGAGCATTTCCACATTTATCAGTAAAACTTAGAGAGTCTCTTGGCTTTAAAGATGGCGATAGAATATTAGGCAAGATTGCTGGTCACTTAATACAAATTGATAAAAATAGAGCTCATAGAGATACTATTCCTCACGAAGTGACTCACCATGTTGTTGATGTTTTAAAAATGATTGGAAGCAATGACGCTTATGCTTTAATCAAGCGTGGAGAAAAGCTATTTGGTAGTGAAGAAAAATTAGTCCAAGCTGTAGGAGAATATGTTACTGGTAGACTTCATTGGTCTCAAAAAGGTATGGTGGCTAAAGCAAAACATTGGGTTCAAAATTTTTGGAATATTACAAAATCATATTTCACAGGAGTTGAAAATTTATCCTCAACAGCAATAGCATCTATGATTGGGAATAAGGTATTAAGAGGTAATATTAATGTGAGTCATTATTCTTACATGAAAAATGCTAGTGAAAGTTATAAAACTATTGAAACAGCAGACTCGGCAGAGCTTAGAAAGGCTATTCATGACGCTAATGGAGAAGGTCACGCATTGGTTAATAAAAAGAAGATGTCTAAAGAAAGAGACTATGAACTAAGAGAGGAGGCTGGTTGGCTTCCCAGGAAAGATGGTAAGTTTTATGAAGCTGACGCAACATATGAAAGTATAAAAAAATGGGTAGAGCTTGTTTCTCTTGATAATGGAAAAGGAAGTGCATCTAAAAATAAAATAGCTGATATGAATATTCAGTATGGTATTTCAGAAAAAGACCAAAAATTTATACTATCTGAGCTTAGAGTTAAAAACTTAGATATAGATAACGCAACACCATCTCAAATTAATAGGTATGTTTCTATCATAAAAAGCTCATTTACAAAGCCATTAAAAGAAATGGATAATACATACGCAAACCAACTTGCTATGGCTGATATGGAGATACCTAAACTTGGATTTGTAAGGCGTTCTATAATGAATGCCTATGATGTTCTTAAAAAATATGGGGGAGACCCTGGTAGAGCTATAGCAAATAAATTGGGAAAAATTGAATGGTTGATGTACACTAAATATAAAGGCTTCGGAGACAAAACTATTTACAGAATAAGGAAGCGTATTGGACGTAGAGCCACTGATGCTATGTGGGTTATAGATAAAGACAGGTCCACCCCATTATATAAAGATGGAAAGCTCACAAAACTGGAAAAAGAATTTTACGAGAACATGGATAAACCTGGGCATAAATTCTATGAAGCTACTCAAGAATACAGAAAAATGATGGATTTTTTCTATGAATCCTTTCACACAGAAGTAGCTCATTGGGCAACACCTGACCAAGTATTAAATTTTAGAAAACAATTTAGCGAGAAGTACGTTCAAGACTATTTTACACGAAGATTGACTCCAGAATTTCTTAAAGAGTTCTCATACGATGGTCATATTATGAATGAGTTGGTTGAGGCTAACATTAAAACCACAGCAGAAGCTAAAGCGATTAAAAATGGTTTTAAGAGAGGTGAGGGTAAATTTGACCAGAAGGTAAATGAGTATGTGAATGACCCAAAATTTATAGCAGAAGTTAAAGATAGTATTTGGCAATCTCTTCAACAGTCAAGAATGTATATGTCTAATAACTACTTAAAAGAAAGAGGAGTTATTCTTCCTGAATATAAAGAAACTTCTGATGGTCGAAAAATAAGAGTAATGGAAACTAAGTTTGAAAACACAATAGAAGAGTATGTTAACAGCATGTCTAAGTATCTAGCTGTATTAAGATTTATGCCAGAATATACCAGTGTAGGAAGAAAATTTGGTATAGGTGAGACTGCTGCATCTAAGCTTGACCTAATAAAGAGCGGTGACAAGGATATGGCTTGGTACGCTAAGGCGACTATCGAAAGAGAACTTGGACTCGAAGGAACTGCTAGAGATAGACTTAAAAAAGATTTTTATAAAACAGTTGGAGCTATTACTAATGTAAATGCTATGGCTGGACTTTCATCTCCATTGTCTGGAGTAAAGAATGTTCTAATTCAAATTCCACGTTCAGTAGCTGTGTATGGGACAATGAATACTATGGCTGGGATTGCGAAAGTGCTGTCATCTCCAATAAAATCGTTCGCAGAGGCACGAGAAAAAGGACAACTAGAATATGGAACAAAGCAATTAGCTCGTGAGGCTGGAGAAAGTTATTCTGTAATGAAAACTGCCTCTAGGCATTTATTTAAATGGAATCTCATGGGTATAACAGAGCAAGTAAATAGAATGGTTGTATCACATGCTGGGAAACTTCATTATCAAAATCTATTAGGAAAACTTCGTGGTGAGCATGGAATGTTTAAAATATCCGCAAATAAAAAGAGAATAAGAAGATATTTACATGAGACACTTGAAATGAGTGATAGTGATATTCGATTCCTAGAGACAACAAAACTAAAAACAGCAAAAGATAGAGCAAGGTTTGATGAACTATTATCCCAAGCAGAGCATTATTCTCATGTTAAGTCGGCTGGCGGTACTTCGACAGGACTATTGCCATTATGGGGAACATCCCCTGAAGGTAGAGCTGCAACTTTATTTATGAGAATGGCTTACGTAACAACTGTTGATAGTTATAAAAATATTTATAGACCAGCAATGGAAGGTAATATTATGCCACTTGTAAAGGCGGCGATTGGGCATGGTCTCTCTGGGTACGCATTATATAATATGTACGATTATTTCTTTGATGTTGAACCTCCACATTCTCACAGTACGGACCTAGATATAGCAATGCAGTATTTATGGAGAGGAGAATTTGCTGGAGTTGTGGGTGAAGTTATAAGTCCATATGGTGGATTATTTACAGCTCCTTTAGGGGTTGGGCAATCTGATAGAGAAGTGTCCTTTATCCCTATAATGGAGCCTATTATACTTAGGAATTTACAGAATGCAAGAGAAAATGCATGGGCATGGATTGATAAGACAAAGTCTTGGGACCAAGCACTTGAAGATTGGCTTACTAGGTCTGTAGTTGTAGCTGGGCAATTTCAGAAGTATATAAATAAACAGTCCCCACATTATTCTATGGATAAAAGAATTAAAACACTTAGAAGTTCATTTATGAATGATAAAGGATACTCTAGATTAAATGGAAGCCAGCAAGCAAGTGAGAAAGCTCCTTATTATAGAAATCTAAAAAATGCTATTTATTTTGGCAACAAAGAAGATGTGATGAGAGAGGCATTTGTAACTTATGATTTCTTAATGGATGAAGCTGTTAGTGGGAATACAACATCTGGTGTGCCAGTATTCTTAGCTAAGTTACATCGTCAGATAGTAAATCAAATAGTATCATCTTCAAAATGGACAAGTCCTTTAAACAATCTATCTGTCCAAGATTTAAAATCAAATAGAGCTGTTTCTAAAAGAGATGAGTTTTTGAGATACCTAAAACAAGGCGGAAAAGGGTACGAACAAGATGCAATAACTCTAGATAAACATGTCCAATATCAAGCAAGACAAATAAAAAGAATGCTGAACGATTCTAGCCTAAGAAAGAAATACTCTAACTTCCCCAACCTATCCACCATTAGAAAATAATTCCTTTATCGGTATCAAAACCATCTGACTAGCATCGAAATCACCACCCATAACGATTCTCGCTTTCTTTTGTTCTAATAAATCTTTTATTTTCTGTCTAAGTAAATCTCTCTTGAATATAAAACCACCTACTATCTCCCCATCATAACTAAGTAAATGCACCCAATTCTCCGAACCAGTGGTTGATATTCCAGATGGTTTTCCATTGCATCTGATTTCAATTGCAATGTTACCTGTATTCTTCCATATATCACGTTCTGTCTTAACTTCTACCATTGTGTTATCAGTAAACAAGGATTGAGTAAAATCCTCTCCAATTTTGCCAAATTCTAAATCCAAGTCAAACTTCTTTAATTCTTCATAATCCACAGAAACAATTCTCCCTTTCATATCTACAACTGAAAGCTCACCAAAAGCATCGTAGATATCTGTTAATTTTATCGGCACTTATGTCGCTTGCCAGTCTTTTTATTAAAAAGTAACCACCCCCATTGAGTGTAAGACCAATGAAGTTTTCCTTTTCCACAATACTTGCATTTACCAGGACTTCTTGAATCTTTAAACTTTTTAGTGAACATCCCTCTCCTTCAAGTAATGTGCTATTAAGATAGCATCAGCATTTGTAAGTGTTACTTTTAATTTAGGATAAAGCTCTTGAGCCTTAGCCTTTAACCATTTCTTTCTGTCTTTATATTCCATACCCTTTTTCATCCCATAAAACTTCATCCAATTAGCAGGAAGAATTAACTCTGGTTCAATTTCAAAACCAGCCATAACACCCAACCATTGCCCATAATTAACTCCGTAATTGAATGCTGCTCGTGATGCGTTGTTAGGTCTCGCCCAAACCTTTTCCATTACAACCTTAATCTCGGCACCTGATACTCCATATGTAATCAACTCAAACAATCTATGCATATCATTTGCATTGTCTGGGCACTTCCATGCTTTCATATGGGAATTTAAAGATGCTATGGCACCAGATTTCCCTGGGTCTATTCCAATATATAATTTAGAATGGGAGTTCCTCGGGACTTTTCTTTTCTTGCTTGCTCTCATTTGTAACCTCTGTTGTTATTCTATCGTCATCAATTAAACACTTGTCTCCATCAAAATATAGTACGGAGTCTCCAGTCTCCCCATACCTTACTTTGCTTGCAACCATTGTTAACTCTGTCGCATCAAACTTATCAGGATATGCTTTATATCCATAGTATACAAAGAATACATTCTCTGCTACTTGTTCTATCGCTCCACTCTCAGCAAGGTCCGATAATTGTGGTCTTGCACCTTTACCCCTAGCCTCCAAATATCTATTAAGCTGAGATGCTAATATTACTGCGCAACCATTTTCTTTAGCTAACCATTTATAATCATTTACCAATCTTTCTAATTGCAATCTCCTGTTATCATCCTTACTAATCGCCGCTCCATCAATCAACTGAATATAGTCATCAAATACGACATCTGGTTTAAATTTCTTTACCTCTGCTGCTGTCTTTGCAAAGTTCTTTATGTTATCATACATCTTAAAATCATTAGCATTATATTTTTCACATATAACTTTCTTAGTTTTTTCAAGCTCATTTAACTCGAAATCCGAAAAGATACCCTTACGTACCATAGTATAAGAAAGATGCCTAGATTCCCTACATATGAGCTTTTTAATCACCTCACTATTAGGTAACTCCCTATTAAATAGCATACATCTATGCCCTTCACCTCTCATTTTGCTTACTAAGTTAATCAGAAATGTAGTTTTACCATGACCTGGTCTTCCACCTACAATAGTTATCTCACCCCTAGTTAATCCACCTGCAAAGGAATCTATTTTCTTGAGTCCAGTTTTAACTAGCTTGGTTTCCTTGTTCTTTAAACTATCAATAGTATCTCCAAGCAAGTTATCTATATCGTACTCTTCTGATGGATTGATGGATATTAACTCTCCAATAGTTGTATGTGTTTCTGTTAATAATCCATACACATCATCGCCATTCTTAAGAGCTTCTTCTTTTATCTTATCAGTTGTTGATACTACTATTCGTATGAGATACTTTTCATATAGAGTTCTAGCATAAACTTCAATCATGTCTTGCAAAGGAATGTCTGATGTGCAATCAACGATATAAGATTGAGTTAATCCTTGACCCCTATCTCCATCTGCTATGCTTTGACACATTGTTACCATATCTATCTGTTTATTATCTCGAATCATTTTAGAAATCTTTTTCCACAATCGCCTAGCTCTTGTTTGTACAAAGACTTCATCTGTTGCTATGTATGGGACAACCTTATCATAATATTTTGGATAAGTAATAAGTCCCCCTAGGACAGAGTTCTCCGTCCTATTGTCAATAGGTATATGTTCCATTTAACCCCCTAAAACAGTGTTTGTTGTTGTGTTCTTTCTTTGATTATCTTTATGTAATCGGGATTTAGTTCTACTCCAATCCACTTTCTACTCAATTCTTGTGCCACATAAGCAGTGGTTCCGCTACCCATAAATGGGTCTAGTACTACATCTCCTTCTTTTGTTCCAGCTAAAATGCATATAGCAGGTAATTCTTTTGGGAATACTGCAAAGTGGGCACCTGCAAAGGAGGAGGTGTTCATCGACCAAACATCAGTCTTGCGAACATCATTCTTGCGTATGGCATCTGCATTAAAATAGTACCCACTTTTTATTTTTGTAAATAGGAATATATGTTCATGAGATTTACACAACCTATTATTAACCGCCTCTGGCATAGGGTTGGGTTTGTGCCATATGATATCATTTCTTAGATACCATCCTTTCTTCTGCATCTCAATAGCAAATTTCCAAGGAACTCCTACTAAGTCTCCTGTTTTAATATAATCATGCTTGGGTGGAGCTTTTCTTTTCTCTCTGTATTTGGTGCCAGTATCATCATTGGTAATACTATTCTTATCATAGTGTCCACCTTTTGGTCCATAATATGTGTCTCCAAGATTAATCCAAAGGGTTCCGTCCTGTTTTAGGACATCACCTACTAAGGAGAAAATATTTACAAGTTTCTCAATGAACTCTTCTGGTAACTCCTCCTGTCCAAGTTGCCCATCATTGTCATAATCTCGGAGACCCCAATATGGTGGAGATGTTACCACAGATTGAACTGTCTCCTTTTCAAGTGTCGGAAGTATGTCCAACACATTCCCTTCATATATCATATTAATCCTCTAGTTCAGTATTCTCAATAGCATTTAATAATTCTTCCATATCTACATCTGTAATTTTAAACATTGAAGTCCCCTCTTGTATTGGAACTTTCGTTAAAGGGTCAGATTTTAGATATAATCCCCAATTATTATCACTTATCGCTTTTGCTACTATCTGCTTCACCAGAGGCTTTATCAGACTCAAATCTTTCATTATGCTCCTTTTCAGCTTTTTCTTTTATTTTTTGCAACCATTTATCAAACTCTTCTGTCTTCCCTAAAAACTCTACTAGATTCCTCAGTCCCCAGAATGCTGCATCGGCTTTCTGATTTATAAGTTGAAGGTCATGGATAATGTTACTCGTTACTATCTCCATTTCCTTTATCGTTGGCTTTTTCTTTTTTGGCATTCTTCTTCTCCTTTTTGACTGGTTTTGTTGTCACAGCTTTTTCTTCCATAGCATCTACTACATCTATTACCTTAGATAATGCTGATTCAATATTTTTAACTCTCATTTTTAA
>CEUI01053693.1_pt1 | contig 10222 bp, 10 predicted proteins | sample 531411 | NCBI WGS metagenome assembly CEUI01 (sample SAMEA2622841, study PRJEB7988) | marine metagenome | isolation source: saline water (ENVO:00002010), including
CTCTTTCCGTTTCAAGGTTCACTTTTAGTTTTGCCAATAACTGGTATTGATCACCGTCCATATACTTAGGACTAAGGGACAGAACTTTTCCTATAATCTGCGACTGGTCATGCCCCTGTAAGAACGGAATAATGTCATTCTTGGATATAGACTTATCAAAGGCCGTTGGCTCAATAATGTCGTTGTCACTATCAACAACACCCATTGAATTCACATAAGCCTCTATAATCCCTTCATCTTCGTCTAAGACTTTCACATCGGTTGTAAATTCTTTTGAAATCAAACTAGAGCCTCCTCTGTGTCTGGTTGGTAATTTCTGTCCATTGGTTGCCAAGAAAGAGTTCCGTTTGGGTGATCGTTTATATTCATGGCATCTTCAACGTGGTAAACCTGTCCATCCCTCTCGATACATGTGCGTCCATATGGATCACCAGGGTCTACATAATTGTCGTTTTCACCACCGTCCGGATCAGTTGCCATAAGGTAGTCAAAACCCTGTTCGTTAAAGAACCCAATTGAGGTCTGATTCTGTGTTCTCATGACCTCAGTTCTTGCTATAAGTTTTGATCTTGCCTGTGTTTCTCCCAGGGTGGCACGCAAACCACGGAAGTTGTCTCTTGGAACACCCCTGGCTAACATCTCTGTTGAGTACCCACGCTCCAACGCTGTTTCTACAGATTGCTTAACGATGTTTCGTGTGGTTCCGTGGATTATGGTTGCCTGTGCAGTTGCTTGAGTTAACACCCTTTGAACACTTGGAATCTTGTCTGTCCACTCAATAACACCGGCAATCCCAGAGGCGTTGATCTTACCGAAGGTTCTTCTTGATACATCTACATAAGAGGCACGCAGAATGTTGGACAGTTCTCCCAGTTCCGCATCCGGTACAAGGTCGCCCCAATCAAATGGAAAAGCCTTGCTTTCTAGGGTTACGCCCCTTTCCATATACCGTCCCAGTACACCATCTGCTCGGTTCTGGACTCTTTTAAAATACCTGGTTAAATTTCTGTCTAATTCCTCAACCAGTTCCGCACGATCTTTCAACAGTTCGTTTCGTAGTTTGATCGAACCTCTTTGCCTGTTTGCTTTTTTTAACTGGGGTGACGGACTTGTTAATTGTTCCGGTGGTGCCGGTTGGTCAATAGACATGTCCTCAATTATGTTTATTGGAATCCTTCTTACTTCACCGGTTTCAACGATGTCCTGACCCACCATTTCCCTTGCCTCATTCAAGGTGATAATTCCTGAGTTAAACAAGGTTGTTGCCCTGGTGGTTATGCTGTCTTTATCGTCAAGAAAACTTCTCATCTCAGAAAGATCAACCATAACCTCGCCATCGTTTGGAAATTCCATAGCAAGACAGTAGTTAAGAAAACGAACAACCATATTTATCAACGGTTCAAGGGTTTCTGAATGAAATGAAAATCGGGCTTCCCTGTAGTTAGAGAAGGTGGAGCGTTGTAACCCCACGTTAGCCGATACCAATATAGGGGGAACACCCAGTACAGCACATATTCTGGATTCTGTTTCATTACGTATATCAGTCAATCCCATGTCGGCCGGTGCCGATGCCATAGGTTGGTAATCTGCGTCTGAATCTAGAACCGCCACCTGGTGCATGTTGTTTGAGCCACCAAAAGTTGAACGCCATTGGGAACGGATACGCCCTGCCTCTTCAGAGTTAGTTAACCTTCTTTTGATCTTTAATAACCCTGATGGAACACCGGCATTAGCAAAATATGTCTTGCTGAAGTCTGTAATAAGACTGTCTACATTAATAATTTTAGCCAGTACATGAAGGGGTGAAAGCCCATATACATCACCGGAAGGGTTAGGGAGTGCAAGGTGTCCAACATCAGTTGAATCTAATTTGTATTGATGACCATCTATTTCATAACTGTATTCAGAGACACCTCTGTCCCTAGGGATTATAGAAACCCTGTCCGGCCTTAATAACCATAATGCGATTACCTGGTTGCCCTGGTTTCTTTCCTTGTACACATAACAGTTTCCCGAAACCTGTAGATATGTGACTGCCCTTTCAATCCATGAGTACCAATCATATTCGGGGTTGGGATACTTTATTAATGTAGCAAGGGGCGTATCAGTAAGTTCAAAGACTCCACCTTCGTCCCTGGTGCCAACATACCACCTAGCGTTAGAAACACCGGAGGAAAGTTCCCTTATACATGCGTGAACAATTTCGTTTCTTCCATAACCCTGGGACGCAAAGTTTTCGTAATTATCTTCAGGGTAGACAATGCGACTGAGGTCAGATACCAGGGGAACAGTGGAAGATATTGCCCCATCATTCTGCTTTCTAAAGAAATCAAAAAAAGCCAAGTTGTTTTTTGACTTGAGGGTACTTGCCTAGACCACCAACAGGGTTCAAAACCGGCTATGATCGAGGAGATACCATATCAAGGAAGGAGACATGGAACATAACCGGTTAAGCCATCGCAAACTGAGAAAGCTCACAAATCCTCAGTTTGACTGATTCAACGTATCACTAAGTTGTTTCCCTTGTCAACATGTGATAGAGTACCCATACTCTTATTCTCCCAATAACAAAGACGGTCTGAATTTGAGTATCTAGCAGGGTTTATTCCTCCTGGGGTTGACCTGCTAGCTATCAGGTTGACTTGTCCCTGATAGCGAATTGTTCGGAACCTTCCTCCAGTTGGTTCCAAGCAATGTCCCTCCTGAAGCAGTAGGAAATCCAGTCATTGCAGACTGCTTTGGGCTTTAGGTTGGGGGTGGTCTGGGATTAATGGTCGTTGGACTGCCCTCTTAACTTCTCTTTTCATTCATTCACTCTTAGAGAGAGGGTTGCGAATGAACGCATTTCAATACCTGTACACTAAACAGAATTCTTATACCCACAACGGTGACATTTAATAACCGTTCCTTTGCCGGCCTGTTCAGCAAGCAATTTCTTACACCGTTGGCATCTAAGGTGTTTGATTATCATTACCACACCCCGAACCCTGGGGCGTTACTGGAACCATATACAGCCAATGCCAATGCCATTACACAGTCATCATGCAAACCGGTTGGAGCAGAATATTTAACCCCTGTTTTACTGTATTCATAACCAAATGCGTCTAACTCATTTACTATTTGACCGTCTGGAAACCCTATATTTTTTGACTGTATAGCAAGGGACAAGCCTTCCATTAACCTTTGTTTACTGGATGCTGAGAACACATATCCTTCAACATTAGGCAACGATCTTTGCAACCTTTCAACAACAGGGTTTCCAACACCGGTAGAATCTACAACCGCAGTTTCGTTTCCTACCGCATCTATTATTCGGTTTAATGTTTCTTCCCAGGGCAATTGAAACCTGTCGTAATAAGAAACCCTGTTTTGCTCGTCTAGCCCTATTACAACAGTCCAGTCGACAGACTTTGCTAAATCAATTCCATATACCACCGGCACAGATGTAGATATAGGGGTCACGCATTCTTTTATTGCCTCTTGTCCAAAAGGGTTTCCACCGTCATCGCTCGGTTCAGCCAAATACAGTTCTTGAAAAACATGTGGGGGTAACTGGGTTTTGGCTTCCTCAACCTCATCCCTGTTAAGTACACCGGCATCAACGGCATCATAAGCTGTAAGTTTTGCATAATGCCAATCATCAACCCCACTTTCAGCCAACCTTGCCAAACGATAAGCCCAATTCCTTCTGCCTTTCACGTTTCCTATAATTCGTATTTTTCCCCTGGTAGCTGTTAGCGTTGATCTTATAGCGTGCCACGATTCTTCCCTTGCCCTGGTTGCCTCATCCACAACACATGAATAAACATCTTCCCCATACAGGTTGTCCGGTTTCTCAGCACTTTTAAAAGCTATAACAGCACCATTAATTAGAGTAATTGTTAGTTCCGATTCGTTGGAAACGTATATAGTTCTATCAACTGCCCTTTTTAATCGCCTGTAAGCGATTTTCGCCTGGGGGTACACCGGAGCAATCCACCAATGGGAATGTCCATCTTTACTAGCCATAGCCTGTTCTAGTATCCAAGATAAACAAGCAACGGTCTTGCCTGACTTTGTACTCCCTTCAATTACAGAGTATCTAGCCTTCGAGAATATTGCCTGTTCTTGTTTCGGATACAGATTCGGTCTTTTGTATTTGATCCTCTGAGTTGTCACCGGCACTCTCAATCTCGAAGGTAATTGGGTTTGCGTTCAACTGTAAATTGTTCTGCTCAATCGACATGCTAATTAATGGTTTGTCTGGTATTACTCCATTAACCTGGTTAATCCTGTCCATAATTTTTAAAACCCTGTCTACTGCATCCGGTTCACCCTTCATAGCACCATCCCACATCCTTAACAAAAGAGCGTTATATCTTTCCATCTGTATAATTCTAACTTTGTCTGCGTTGGTAGTATTTTCCTTTCCCAGTTCTTCAAGAACTTTGTGAACATCCTTGTTAACCTGGGCATTTGAAACCCCCTCGGTTTCTGCAATCTGACGTTCTGTGGCACCGGCTAACTTCATAGACAAAACCCTATACCTTCGCAGTTTTGCCCCTATTGCTTTGCCGTTTTGGGATGCCATTAGTCAATAAACCTCATGAACTCCGCCCTTGCTTCCGGTTTGTTTTTTATAACACCTGATACATAACTTGTTACGATGTCTGAAGTTTGCTTACCGACCCCCCTTGCCATCATGCAATGATGTTTCCCTTTTAATACAACCCCAACTCCTAATGCCCCACCGGTTTCTATAGCCTCGCCCACCTGTCGAGTTATTCGTTCTTGTATTTGTAACCGCCTCGCATAACAGTCAACAATTCTTGCTATCTTGGATATCCCTAGAACCTTGCCGTTGGGTATATAAGCAACATAGGCTTTTCCATAGAATGGCAACATATGGTGTTCACACATTGAATAAAACTCTATACCTCTTGCAACCACCATTTCATCAGTATCATCATCAAACCATTTCAAAAGCTCTTGAGGGTCTTTGCTATAACCGGAATAAAGTTCAGACCACGACCTAACAACCCGATCAGGTGTTTCCATTAACCCATTAGAACCAACATCCTCACCAAGGTATTCAATGATCCGTGTTACTGATTCAGTTATGTCTTTCTCAGCACTTTCCTCCCAGGGAAACACAATCCACTTGTCACCAGGTTTTTTTATATACATGGGAACAGTTGGAATTCCGAATGTTCGGCTCCAGGTTTCAGCTGTTCTTCCGCTGTCAATTAAATCATCAACAAAGATATCCGCCTCATGAGGAGTATCCACAGCAACCGCACTTGTGACTCTTGTCGCAACGTACTCAATAAATTTTCCACCTCTGGGAATTCCGAAGATTCTTTTCCCCTCAAGTTTGGGACGCTGTGAAAGAACAAGTTCTTCTATATCTTTCCATGAAAACCTGTTTATTTTAGTTGCCATTACTCAACCCCAATATACTTATGGGTTTGCACAGATAAACGCCAATCATATGAACTGGGCAGTTTAAACAGATGTTCGATGGTGTCTTCAACATTCTGTTTATTTTTTATAGGGTGTTCGCTATCCACAGGCTGAATCCAACGAGTTTCACATCTTATGGGGTGGTAATTTTCCGGTCTTATTTTGGGGTTTGGATGTGGGAATAATACTTTAAGGCTGTTACACCACCTCTGTTTCGTTTGTTCAACCGGTAATTTAGGAGACATCACCAGGTGATCAACATTGGAAAGGGTTCCTTCTTTGAATACCCTGGTGCCGTTGGTTTCAACACCAATTTTGAACCCTTGTTGTTTCAAGGCTACTGTTAAGGGTTTGTCCAGTTGTAAAGAAGGTTCACCACCTGAGAACCAGACCCAACCCACACCGGTTCGACTCAGGGAATTAACCTGGTCAACTATATCTTTAATGGTTAACAAATCCCCATGAAAGAAGTCAGTATCACAGAAGGGGCATTTGCTTTCGCCCCTGGTTTCCGGCCTACCGTCCCACATATTACAACCGGAGAACCTAACAAAGACACATGGAACCCCTGCCATAGCACCTTCACCCTGTATGGTGGAGCCAAATATTTTATGAACTGCGTATTGTCGCTTTGCTTTTGTCTGTTTCATATAGTGTTACACTCTCAAGAATTTGGCCTTCGGGTAATGTTGATTCGATTACAAAATGGAGATCCAACGCCAGGTTTTCAGCTGTAGGTTCCCAGTACCTCGCCTCCCAACCGTTTTCGCCTTTTTTAAACGATCCGAGTTGCCGTGCATAATCCTGACCCTGAAACCTGGGGTCGTTACCGTTCACATAAAATTTATGATCATAAATATTTTCAATAAGTGGTTTTATAATTTCGTCTAATTCTCCGAAGTCAATAACCATGCCAGACACATCATCTATATCCCCTCTAACTTCCACTTCCATCCTGTAGTTATGTCCATGAGGGTTGTAGCATTTGCCTTTATGGTTCATAAGGGCGTGTCCCATTTCCCAGTTGTATTCCCTCGTTATCGATACTTTCATACTGTTAATAAATCAGGAAGGTTGTAGTCGGTAGGATCTTTCTTTCTGATTAGAAAAAAAGCCTCTTTTCGCTCAACACATGTGCCACATTTTCCACAATGTTTTTCTTCCCCCTTGTAACAACTCCAGGTCTGTGAATAATCTATTCCAAGTGATAATCCTATTTTTGCTATATCGGCCTTCGTTTTATTAATAAAGGGTGTCCATAAACTTAGATCAGGATTACCATGACCCTCTACAGCACATTTCTGCATGAAATCAAATCTTTGAACGAACTCTGGCCTGCAGTCTGGATAAATGGCATGATCACCGGCATGCATGGCACATCCAACTTTGGGAATATTTAGTGATACCGCCAGGGCGTATGCAATGGTTAACATTATTGCGTTTCTATTAGGAACCACCGTTGCCGCCATTGTTTCTTCCTCATAATGGCCTTCCGGTACTTCGATGGAATTATCTGTCAGAGCCGATCCACCTAAAACAGAATTAATGCCTGATATATCTATAACCTTGTGGGGGGCTTTTATATTCTCTGCCAGTAACTGAGCATATTCGATTTCCTTTTTATGTCTTTGTCCATAATCAAAAGTAATTAAATATGGATTGCCGTGATGGTGTTTTGTTAGATGGGCAAGGGTTGCGGAATCCATTCCACCACTAACAACGAGAACATGAGAATAATCGGTCATACAAAAACCTCCGAATCTTTTTTATGGGCTTTCAGACACATGTCATGGGCTTGCACCGTATTAGATGCCAAAAACACCTTAGTGTTGAAGCGTTTTTCTACATCCATTGCATAGCGAATCCAACTCTGGCATCCCAGGGTTCGCGAAGTAGACCAACCGCCACGCCAGTTCTTTTCTATCTGCAAGTCTCTTGGATTGAAGCCATAAGAACGAATTGCCTTCCACATCTCAGATGATGGAGCAGTTTCCAAGGCTTGTTTTTTTGTGTATGACTTAAAGACCCCTTTTCCCATATAGACGCTTATTGCCCCATATCTACCACCACTTTCCCAGGTAGACGCATCACAGGAATAAGGGCGAAAATATCCAATCATGGCAGAGTTCGTTAACCCTAACCAATGAAGGGGTCGGTTTTTATTATTTTGCACAACGTGTTTTAAGTAACCCTTGCTATTTTTTGTGCCTACTAGACCACCTATAGCAACCACATCACTTGTTTCATAGTAGTAATCAAGGTCATTTAAATCCGATCCCCTGGTAAATACTGGAACAGGCTTAAAGCCCCTGTTTAACATAGTTTCATAATTTTGTTTTGTACCCTGGGAATCGCCAATTTTATCCAGTACGAAATACCGCCAGGGTTTGACCGGCAAAGACTCGATAAAATTCATGTATTCGTCAACAGAACTTTCCTTCCCTGCTTTCCAGTTAGTAAAAGCACCGGAATCAATCAATAATCGGATGTCTTTTTGATGCTGAGAAACCCAACGAATAACATCCTTTGTTATATATGGGTAAGAAATCAAAATATTATGCAATAGATATATCCGGTATATCTGTAAATAAATTTTCTACCATGTCCAGAATTTCATCCCTTTTCTCTACCGGACATTCGACAATTATTTTTGCTGTTATTCCCTGGCTTGTTTCCTCTATATGGTCAACTGAATTAAATTGTGGTTCCCAGTCTCCAAGTGGCTCGAACCCTGGGTTCATACCTTTTCGAATACTGTCTAATAATTGGGACACCCAGAGGTTTTCCGACTCAACAGTATCTAGCAAATTTACTAACATGGAATTATCTGCCCCTGCCATTACTGAAACAGGGTCTAACGTGGTGAGAATTAAATCTGCTTCTTCATCAGTAACGTCCAAGATCAATACCGGAACAATTGCGTCTGGTGTTGTTTCTGCCCTTAGATGACCATCTATAAGGGTGAGACCCTTATCTGTTTCATAGGCTATAAGAGCATCGGCATAACCTATTTCCTCAATTAATCCAGATATAGCATTTTGCTGTGAAGGTGGATGGGTTCTCCAGTTCTTAGGGTTTGGTATCAGTTCAGATACCGGCACACGCCTTAACTCTTTTATTCTGTCCCCAACTATTCCATGATCCATATATGCTCATCATCCTTTTGCTAACCCTCTTAGTGCTAACATGTCGACCATTTGTCGACCATTTCAAAAGGGTTAAAACGTGAGCTATATTAAAATAAGTTAGTTTTGTGCCTAAATTGTCCTTATATCCGTTGTTTATATATAAATAAGTTAGCTAGTGTGTTATTTCGTAAAGAGTAGGTCGTCGGTTCAATTCCGACCGTTGGCTCCATCACTTTTAGGTATAAATAAGCTGTTTCGTGCCTGTTTCAACGTGTTATTGATAATTGCGATATCGACCATTTGTCGACCATTTTATATCAGTTTTTATTTATCTTGCCAAGTTGAGACACTTTTTCTTTCTCATGTTGGTCAAAAGCATCACGGATTTTCTCGCTGAATTCTTCGGATACTTCTTTGTCTAACCCTTGTATGTTGTGTCCGTACCTTTCAAGGGTAAATGCCGGTGAATGGTGTCCTAGCCTTTGTTGTGCTATTAATGGGTTCTTAGTTAAGTTAATGACCCAGGTCGCGTGAGTATGTCTAAGATCATGCAGTCTAAATCCTTCTAGTGGTGTTCCCTTGATACATTTTCGATAATTGTCCCCTAACACATCGGGGTGAAGATACGTGCCGTCCAGATGACTGAATATAGCGTCAGTCTTTTTCATCTTGGGAATACCGGCCTTAATTCTTTTGTAGTTCTTTTCATCTATGTATTTTCTGAGCATTATTGCTGTTGTTGGGTCAATGGATATAGTTCTTGTTCCCTGCCCTTTCTTTTTATTTTTTCTAATAGGGTGACTTTCTGTCACTTTGGTTACCTGGTTATAAATAAGAGTCTTACTTACCGACAGGGTACATAATTCTAGATCTATATCCTGAACCCTTAATGCACAAACCTCTCCTCTTCTCAACCCTGTATGCAATGACAGAATTAAGGCATCAAAATATTTATTGCCTCTAATTTTGTCGACAAACAGAGCCATTTCATTGACATCCATTACAGACCCTTCGAAATCTGAATTCTGTGGGGGGTCTACCTTATTGCATGGGTTGTACAGAATATAATCATGCTTATCGGCATATGTGAATAATTGATTTGTTATAGAAAACACCTTCTTGACTGTTCCATTGGAAACCTTTTTGCCTTCCTCAACAGACCGACCACCTGACTTGCCGTCTAACCGCCGGTTGAAATTCCATTCCATTAAGTCTTCAATGTGAAACGGTTTTATTTCATCAATAAACGCCTTTCCAAAAAAGGGGATTATTCTTTGGTCTAAATATTTTTCATCAAGCCACCTGGTATTCGGAGATGCCTTTTTTTTAATAACATATTCCTTGAATCGGTTTGCCACCCATTTAAAAGTCTTTCTATCGCCTTTTGCACTAAGCAAACCTCTGGCAAAATCCCCTTCTAAAATCGCTAACCTTTTCTTCAGCTGTTTGTCGGTCTCACCCTTTTCCCCAGGGTAATCTTTTTGCTGTCTTTGTCCGGTCACCTTGTCTGTCCAACGGAACTTAATATAGTTCCTCTTATTTTTACCGGTTCCCCTTGAATATACTGTTGCCATATCTCCCTCTTATTTAGACGACTTTTTCTGAATAAATTCTTTTATTGAGAAGAAAAACAAGCTGTACAACCACAGTAA
>CEUI01003808.1_pt1 | contig 10217 bp, 4 predicted proteins | sample 531411 | NCBI WGS metagenome assembly CEUI01 (sample SAMEA2622841, study PRJEB7988) | marine metagenome | isolation source: saline water (ENVO:00002010), including
AAATCTGAAAAGTCAAATGTATAACCTTGATCTAATAAATCTTCATATGTACTAGCATATTCTTCAGCGTTTAAAGTTCCTGTTTTACCATCTGGCGTAGTATATTTAACTAAAGATTTAGTTGTAGCTAACGTATCATCAAAATCTAAAATAGTAATACCTTTAGATTTATTTTTAGAAGATCTAGAATATTTATTAGCTTTATTAAGAGTTTTGTTATCACTTATATTTCTACTATATTTAACTTTTGATTTTTCACGTAATACCTTTATATCTTGTTTACCCTCAAATACATCAATTATAGCTTGTCTTGCTTCTTTAACATTTAAATTATTAACACCAAAATATTCAGCTATTGTTTGTTTTTCATTTATAAGTTTGTAAGCAAAAGGATCTACGCCAGCTTCCATTAATCTGTATATAGAAGCATAGCCGTTAGGTAAAAAATCTAATTTATTATCTAAAATTCTAGGAACAACTTTGTTGAAAAAATTATCACCCATAGATGATTTTAATTTACCACCAGGATCATCTACTTTTAACAAAGAAGCTTGAGAATAAACAGCTTTTAAAAGTTTAACAGCATCTTTTATATCACCATCAAAAGCAGCTCCCATCATAATTCTAGCCATTTCCATTTGAGGAGCATGCTCTTCAACACCTTTTTTATTTGTTATTTCTTTACCTGTTTTTGGATTGATAGGATGCATTATCAATACAGCAGATTTTCTCATAAAATTATTCTGATCAATACCAAAGTGAGTTAAGAGTTCTTGGAAAATTTCTTTATTACCTTTTTGTTTAGTATACTTTCTTATATCATCAAAAAACTTTATTAAAAAATCTATTTTACCTTTATCAATAGATAAATCTAAATTTTTTATACCTCTCCAAGTACTATTACTATGAAAAGGAAGTTTTTTAACTTTGTTTTGTTTTGTTCCTTTAACTTTTTTACTTCTTGGTATTGTTCTTTGGAAATATTTTGTATTAAAAAACGCAGCTCTTTTTATACTACCTGTTAAACCTTCCATCATAATATTATAATGTTCAGGATAACTTTCAAAAAAATCTAGTAATTGATTAGTATAAAACTTTTCCCATGTAACTTTGTTCTCAGAATCTTGATAACTTTGCATAGCACGCATAGTTATAATACTAACTTTTTCTTTATCTCCTTCTTCTGTTATTATAGTACGCATTTCTTTAGGCGCTAAGTTTTCTTCAGAAACTAATTTTTTTGAATTTCTATTTTTATTAATATTAGCACCTCTACTAAATAATGTTTTGCTTTTACCTTCTGCTATTCTAGTTATATCTTTTTTAGTACCTGGTTTTTTTGCTAACTCTTGTCTAACAGCTTGGTTTGTCATCATTTTACCAGCTTGATTTGCTAACGCTAAAACTCTAGCCGATGTATTTCTATCTGTACGAATTGGTTTACCATCAATAATACCAAACACTTCTAAAAACTCTTTTCTGCTTATATTAGGTTTTTTAGTTTGAATAGCTAAACCAGCTTTAGTTCCTGTTTTAGCCATTTTAGCTCTATCACCTTTTGTATAAAATTCGTTTAATAAAACTTTTGGCACGCCTGTAGCTGTTCCACTAACCGTAGCGCCCTCAGGTAACATGGCTATTAAAGAATCAGCATTTTTATTAATAAACATTTGTGCTGACTGTAATTCTCCTTTTGTTATATTAGCTCCTGTTTCTATTTTTTTAGGTGATATACCAAATAATTTACCTGTTATTTCTGGTATTTTATTTTTTAAATTCTTAAATGTTAATTTTTCAATATCTAAAGCTGGTATAATATCTTTAATAGTTTTTGCGACTTCATTAGAAACACCTAATCTATCTGCTAAAACAATTTTTTTCTTTTCAGGTTTAGTTGTAGTTTCTACATCAGCAACTTCTTCAGCTGCAATATCAATTCTTTCAGAAACATCTTCTGTAAATTCTTCACCCAATACTCTTCTAGACGCTTCAATCGCTCTTTTAGGTAAATTATCGTTTATATAAGCTGCTAATGGAACTCCTTTAGCTGGATCATATTTTCTAATTAAATCCAATATACCTCTTTCACCTATTTCAATTTCACTCATTAAGAGTTCTTTGTCGTAATTAGGTGCTTCTCTACGTTTTTCTGCTATTCTACTGGTTATAGGTTTAAATTGCTCTATAATATCCATAGCACCTCCAATACCTTTTTCTTTGTATATTTCTTGAACTTTATCAGAAGCTGATCTAGACATTTTAATTCCTTCCACATCAACCTTTCCTCCGGTTTCTTTAACTATAGCGCTACTTAAAACTCCTTTATGTATACTTTTATTGTATTCTTTTAAGAAATCATAAACTCCTTCAGCTGAATCAAAATCTATTTTATCAAATCCAAAAGCTCTAAGAATAGGTTTTATTATACGGCCTAATCCAGTAAACTTTGTTTTATCAAAAGCAATTTCATTGTTTCGTATTGCATCGGATAATAATGTTAAGTATTCATCAGGATTAGCTTCCATGTAACTCACTTCAGCTACCTCAGTATCATATCCTTTTACTTTTTTAAATTTTAATTTATCTATATTTAAACCGTATAAACCCGCTTGTTCTTTAGTTACAAAATCTTTTAACGTATTATAACCACCTTCTTTTATTCTTTTTGTTACTTTACTCCAATTATCAATACCAAGTTTAGATTCTAAGTCACTAATAATATTTTTATTAATTTTACCTTCTTTTAAAGCTTTTCTAAGTATACCATGTAATAACTCATGATTACCAACGTTTACGTTTTGTTCATTTTTAGCTACTTCTTTATTAACAAATATTGTATCACCATGAATAAAACCAGCAGAAGTAGCAGCATCTTTACCAAAACGTTTTTTGATTTGTTCTACACTTAATTTATCGTTGAATTTTAATCCATAAAGTTTACTATGTTTTTTAGCAAACTCTAACCCAGCTGTAAATACTTTATCATAAGCTTTTTCTGCTATTTTTTCTCTAGCTTTTACTTCAGAAGGTTTAATGTCACCAAATTTCTTACCACCAACTTTATATTGGTCAGTTATTTCTTTTATTTTTCTTTTAACTTCTTCTTTTTGTATTTTAGCTGTTTCACTTTTATTACCTTCTAGTTTTAACAACTCCATTTCTAAATCTACAAGTTGCTTTCTATCTTTTGTATCTCCAATTACTGCATTTACTTGTGTTTCTAAAACAGCTTTTCTTTGTTTTTGATCTATTAAAGCTTTTAAATTTTTATCACCTTTTATATCAAACGTCATATTATTAGCTAGATCTTCAGCTGTTATAGTATCGTCGTTTATAATATCTAGTATATCTTGTCTTTTAGCTTTACCTTTGTTTATTTTATATTCTTTTTTAGTAAGAATATCAGAAACGTTAACAACACCTTTGACTTCAGCAACACCTTCCATTAATACTTCAGCTATATCAAAATCCTGATCAGCAGCAAGTTGACCTAAAGCTTCACCACCAGCACCTCCAAGCATTTCAATACCAGCTGTTTTTCTTGCTATTTTTTGTGCTCCCTTACCAGCTTCCCACATTTTACTAGCAACACCTCTTGATAAACCAGCTGTCAATCCTTCAACAGCTCCAATAGTAGCTCCTCTTGCGAGAGCTTTTCTTTTTAAATCATTAAACTGTTCTTCGTTTTCTAATATAGCTCTAACGTTTTCTTTATTGAATTCTTTACCTTCTAGTTTTTCTTGTAATAACTCAGCTAATGTTAAACCTGTTTCCATAGATCCAACTAATCCAGAAATCGCACCACCAATAGCTCCAGTTGCTGTACCAATAGGCCCAACAGCTGTTCCTAAACCAGCACCAGTAGCAGCGGTAGCAGCAGTAACACCTATAGCTTCTTCAGAATCAAAAAACGTAGAAGCCATTGACGCAGCAGAACTAACTATAACTTGTGGTATAACTTGGCCTCTAGTCATAGCCATCCCTTTCATAAAACCCCAAACTCCACCACCAGCTTCGTTTTTTATTCTTTCATACTCTTTCATTTCGTCAGACATACCTCGTTCTTCTAATCTTTTATTGATTTCTATAAATCTTTCTAAGTCTGCGTCTGATATATTTTTACCTTTTTTATAAATATCAAAAGCTTCGTCAACAGTAGCTCCTTGAGCCCATCCTTGTCCTCCCGCTCTCCATATATCACCAAGCCAATCTGTGGCTACATTTTTACCTAAAGATCTTTCAATCCACGTGTCTTTTTCTTGTGATTCCAAAGAACCATCCGCCGATGCTGATACCGTAACTTCTGGTAAACCCACAGGTCCTACAGCTGCATCTGTTGTCTGAGAACCCATTGTCTTTCCCATTATATTTGTAGTCCAATCCTGTTGGCTACTTTGGGTCAAATTATTATTTTTAAGATAATTATATACGTTTGTTTGTATGGTAGAATCTTGAGTAAAATTAGCTTTCCAAGTTTCAAAATCACTATTAGTTAAACCGTTACTAGATAGATTCTCCCAAATATTTCTTAATATTTCGTCGTTCATACTATAATTTTATTTTAATTTTAACCCATGTTAAGTTCTGTTCTTTCTTTTATATATGGTTTTATAAATGGATTATTATTAATGTCATCTATAACTTTTTGTAAATCCTCTTTATTACCGTCGATACTAAATCTATAAGGTTTTTTAGTGCTAGGATCAAGTATTGGATCTCCTGATACTGGATCTACCAATGTTATGTCATTTGTTCCCCACGCGTCTTTTGATCCAAATATCCATCGACTTGGTGCTATACTTTTTTTATTATAAAAAGGCGCGAACTTAACATCACCATCCTTTATATTCATCCCAGCTTTAGCAAAGAAATTGTTTAACGCTTCTGCAGCCACATCATCATCGTCTTTGTTTAACATATTCCAACTTGCTAAACCTTTTTGATTTTGCTCTTTTATATCTGCTTGGGTTTTAGAAGTAGGCGTCCAAACTTTTGTATTATATAAATTCTTAAAATATGGATCTGATTTTATATATCCTTTGTCGCCATCCATAGTATCTATAATATTACGAATTGTTATAGGTTCATCACGACCTTCTGTTGTATATCTACCATCATCTGTTGGTTTATAAAACCTACCACCATATGAGAATTCCGTTCCATTTTTCATTGCAGTATAAGCGTCTTGAATAGGTCCTGGGTTTACATAAGTATGATCACCAATTTGTGCTTTTTCACCACTACTAAATGGCAATCCTTTTTCAAAATCTATTTCACCATCTTTATTATCATCCCAACCTTTTGGCTTCATAGCATTAACTTTATCACCAAAATCTTCTCTAAAATAATCTTCTAATACTTTTTTAGTTTCAGCTCTTAATCTATTAATATCATAACCACCCTGCTCAGGTGTTTTATCTCTATTATATTCATACATCCAATCACCACTCATACTTTCTTGAGCTAATTTTTCAGCTATTGTTATAGGTTCACCGTTTTTATCAGTTAAAGCTAAAGCATTATCATGCACTAAAGATAATAATATATCATCATCTTGTGTCATTTTATTAATTATTTTATTAAAATCTTTAGTATGATCATCAAAATTAAATTGTTTATATTTTTTAGCTTTAGATAAAATTTGATCTATTCCCATATCAGCAGCGTTTGTTAAACCTTCCGATGCGTTTGGTGTTAATCTATCTTGAAAATAATCAATACCACGATATTCTGTATCTACAACACCACCTTCTGTTGCTGTTCTTATTTGTAAACTAAGGTCTTCACCAAACATTATTTCATATTGACCATCTTCGTTAAATATTTTATTCAAACCAGCAGTACCAGAAGCCGCGGATAAATCTCCTTTAGCAGCTTCATACAAACCTTCAAACTTAGACATCTCACCTTGTATTTGTTGCAATGATTGCATAACTTGTTGATAACCTGCTTTATCACCATTTTGTAAAGCTAAATCACCTTGTTCCACTAATTCAAATATTTTATTTGAAAATATTTCTTGATTTGCTCCTTTTAAATGACTAACACCAGGCATTTTTTGCATTATAGCATCATGCTTTGTAGCGTAATTTTGAAATTTTCTTTTATCCTCCTCTTTTTCTTTAATCCATTGATTACCCATATGGGTTAACATTGCACCATATTGCGAGAATGGATCTGTCGCTGCTTGCGCGCCTCCTAAAGCTTGCCCGTATCGAGCATATGCTTGCATTAAACTTGGATCTACTGCCATATTTTTTCTTTTATTTTTTTAAATTCTACGTCTAACATATTGTAGTTTACCTTATCATAACCACCTGTATTGATAACCGCTTCTTGTGGTATTTCATCAGACATTACACCTTGGAATAATCCATCACCATATTTTGAATCTATATATTCAAAACTGTATATATTTAATCCACTAGGTGATTTACCAATTAAATTAATATTCTTTTTTAAACGTTTATCGCTATATTCACCAATCCAAGGGCCTGCTCCTGCAGGATTGCTCCAAACTGTTTGCATTGAACCACCGCCTCCACCACCACCACTACTTGGATTTGGGAATAATCCAGCTACACTACTTATAAAATTAGGGTTTGTTAATATATTACCTATTCCTTGTGTAGCAGCCATTTGATTCGCGGCTGTTGCGGCTTGACCTTGTAACTGTCCAGCACCCATACCTAACGCGGCACCTAACATTGTTGTTATTTGATCCATTTGAGCTCCTCTAGAATATATATCACCACCAATTTCTTGTAGCATATTTTGATAATCTTGTCCTCTTAGTAATTGATCTAGTTGAGCATCGTAACCTAACTGTGCCATTTCTGTAGCACCAGCATATTGTCTCTGTAACTCGTCTATACGGCCAAGATCACCTCTTTGTAACATGTCAATTGTATGTGCTTGACCTCTTTGTAATAAATCTATATCTCTACCTTCTCTAGCAAACAACTCATCTAATCTAGCTTGTTCTTGAGCACTCATTTGATCTAAACCTCCTTGATATGCTCTTTGTAACATTTCAATATCTTTTGTCTCACCTCTTTCTAATAAATCTAATTCTAAATCTTTAGCTGCTTTTTGGAAATCTAATTGACCTTGATAACCACGTTCCATTTCATCTAATCTAGCAGCTTCTTGAGCTTGAGCAAAATCTAATTGGCCACCATATTGTCTCATTAATTCATCTAATCTTCCTCTTTCACCACGTGACATTTGATCTAATCTAGAAGCTTCTTCAGCACTCATTATTCCTAATCTAGAACGTTCTGCTGCTGACATTTGATCTAATTGACCTTGATAACCTCTTTGCATTCTATCTATTTCAGCTTTTTCAGCTGCAGTCATTTGCTCTAGTTGTCCCGCATAACCTCTTTGTAATTGATCTAATTGAGATTTTTCTTGAGCTGTTAACGTGCCTAATCTAGCTTTTTCAGCTAATTCTCTTTGCTGCATCGCATCTTGATTTTGACGTTGTATCATATCTATTCTAGATAAATCTCCTCTTTGTAACTCATCTATTCTAGATAGATCTCCTCTTTGTAATCTATCAATATCAGATAAATCTCTTCTTTGTAGTTCATCTATTCTAGATAAATCTTGTCTTTGTAAAGTATCTAATCTAGCTTGCTCACCTAACATTTGATCTTGCATTCTAGCTTCCTGTCCTAATCTTCTATCTTGCATTTGTTGACCTTCTTGCATTTGAAGCATTCTATTTTGTCTTTCTTGACCAGCGATATCTAACGAAGCTTGTTTTGCCGCTTGATTAGCGTCTCTAGCTAATGTTTGAGCTAATCCAGCTACACCGCTTCCACCCGCAGCGCCAGCTAACTGCGACATTATATCAGCTCTACCTTGAGCAGCTTGTTCAGCTGCAAATTCAGCGGCGGCTGTATCAACACCTAAATCTTCAGTAAAACTTTCCGCGTCATCATATACATTCCTAGCTCCACCGTATACATTTTCCATACCTGCAAATTGAGATTCCATATCACCGTATTGAGATCGCATATCGCCATATTGAGATTCCATATCACCGTATTGTGATTCCATATCTTTGTATACATCTCTCTGGTCTTCATATACATTACCTAATTCTTCAAATTGACTTTGCATACCCTCGTATACGTTACTTAGATCACCATATTGCCCCTGCATGCCCTCGTACACATTACTTAAATCAGCATATTCATCTTGTAAACCAGCAAATTGATTTTCCATTCCTTCATATACGTTTTCCATACCTTCGTATATATTTCCTAAACCAGCGTATTGGTTTTGCATACCTGAATAAACATTACCCATATCAGCAAATGGGTTAGCAACATCTTGATATACGTTTTGCATATCACCATATACATTTTGTAATCCAGCAGCATAGTTTTGTAAATCTCCAAATTGGTTTTCCATGCCAGCGTAAACATTACCCATGCCTTCGTATTGAGATTGCATACCAGCATAAGGATTTCCTGCTTGATCGTATGGATTAACCATACCTTCATACGTGTTAACTAGACCAGTATATGGATTACTTGTATCTATACCTTGCATCATTTGCTCGTATTGACCAATTTGTTCTTGTTGTTCTTGCTGGAGATTTTCCATTGCTTGTCTGTTTTTCTTAGCGGTGTTTTTACCCATTAAACCGCCGGCTACGCTTCCTGCTGCTCCGATTGCTGCTGGCGCCGCTGGTGATGCTAAAAATGCTGCTCCCATATTCTTTATTTTTTAATTATTCTTCTTTTTTATTTGCAAATATTAAACCATAACTTTGTTCAGTAATAGTATACCCTAAAGCTTTACATCTTTTTAATATACCCTTATATTTAGAAGTAGCCCACACTTCTCTACAATTAGCCTTCCTTGCTATATTCTCACATGCTTTTATAAGATATATTATAAGATCAAATCTATCTCTTCCAAAATACTTTGGATCAGATATTAAATTATCTATATAACCCATTGTTGAGTTTGTTAAATAAACATAAGCAGCTGCTATAGGTTTTCCTTTTTTTTCTACTATAACACCACCTAAACCGTTCATTGGTAATATATCGGTTCCTGGAGGATCATATCCTTGTTCTATCCACCATTTATTAATATAATAATAGTCTTCAACCGTTATATTACGGACTTTTATATCTTTATTCATTTAATTTAATTTAATTAGTAACTATATAGTTACACTTTTTGCTATTTATTTACTACTTTCAGTAACTTCTGAGCTTACAGAAAATAATTCAGCATACTCTATAGAATCATTCTTCATTTCAACAGTAGCATGATAACCTTTTATTCCAGATGTACCTATTTGATTTTCTTTTCCAAAAAATATAAAGTCATGAACATCTGGTGTTTGTGCCGTTGAATCAGGTTCGACAGTAACTTTATATGTTGAAACAGCACTTGTATCTATACTAATACATTTACCCAACCTATAAATATCACCAGTTGAACTACCTCCATCCATTCTTATAAAATAAATAATATCCCAAGCACCATCTTGAGTTGGAAATCCATCTACAATAGTTGTTGCTTTTGATTGTAAAGATATATTTATTGGTTTATTTAATGTTAAAATCATACTATGCGTTTTGTAATATATTGTTAACGTCTAAAGCAATGAGAGTATGTCCACCTGAATCATATCCATGCTTTATTTTTAAATATCCTTCTATTCTAGCAGAATTAGGGCTTACTGTATTATCTATTGTTATAGATAAACCTGAATATTCTACTTCTGAATCTATAGAAGTATCAGTTACCGTTGATGACGATGCTGTTGTTTTTGTAAAATCATCAGATGTAAAAGTACCTTTAACCGCTAAATCAGAAGCTTTTGTTACTGTAAAACTAAAATAATTATTATTTGTTGTCGTGTCTTTGGCAGACGAATAATAATAATATCTATTATTTACACTATCAGCTGGTAAAGTTGTACCCAACGCACTATCAGAAACTAATATTTTTGTTTGTTGGAGAGGATATTGTGTTAATGTTACAGTGGTAGGATTTACTACACCGCTAAACGTTCCAGATAATCTCTCTGATAATTTTATTCTATAATTTGTTAACAGTGTCGTTTTAGGAAATGGTATATTTGTTTCGTATCTACCATCATCACTAATAGTTGCAATATAACTTTTTAATATATCTGTAGCGTTACCTATAGGACCAATTTTAGGATTATGAGTAACATGTAT
>CEUI01017721.1_pt1 | contig 10210 bp, 12 predicted proteins | sample 531411 | NCBI WGS metagenome assembly CEUI01 (sample SAMEA2622841, study PRJEB7988) | marine metagenome | isolation source: saline water (ENVO:00002010), including
TGTGAGATATGTGAGCATTACAATTCATTCTCAAGACGCAGACATGATTTGCTCGGTCTATTCGATGTGATTGCATTGAAGGATGAACAGTTGATTGGAATACAAATCACTAGTGAGAGCAACAACTCAGCACGATATCGCAAGATGACCGATGAATCATCGCATCTGAAGGCATGGTTAAGGACTAATAATGAGGCATGGATTGTCACTTGGAAGAAGGTAAAACACCGTTGGAGGTATCGTAAGAGGCGATTAGTCATAGACGAGAGAGGGACAATAGACAAGATTCTTGAGGACTGGAGATGAGATGCCAAGCACAATCACGAAGAGACGCATGAGTGTTCTAAATGCTGTTAAGTCATTGACTTGTGAGTACCAAGGAATACCTCCAACAGTGAGAGAGATAGCAGTTGAGGCAAGCATGACTCGCTCATCCGTGTATCGCCATATCTCTGCTCTATGCGACCTAGGACTACTTACTGTTGCCGACGGAGGACGCGGTATCAGAGTCGTTTGTAGGAAGATGACCACAGCATCGACTGACCACCAGCAAGCGTCGCACAAGCAATCGTAGAGCGTCTGAGCATGTGCTGAGAGCATGACCACAACAGCATTGAGTAAGCATTGATTGACCACTGCATGAGTGCATGGTTGACTGCTATTGATTGAGCATTGATTGACCGCATGAGTGAGCGATGACATGGTGATGGCATGGGGGGGGTCTTGCATCGACCACCCACCCCCCGCAGTACGGAGCCGTATGTTGTAATGCGATATACATAACCATTTTGTGTACACGCACTATTTTTTATGAAAAGCGGAACAGAACCGAACACTTCAATAACATTTGATTTCATCTCGGTATTCTTTCAATATGACACGGACTCAGAAGGTGGGAGGGGACATAGTTAAACTAAGCACAAGAGATTGGCTTGCGATTATGGCTATCGTTATCCCAACCGCTATTTTTATAATTAACGGATACTTGCGTCACGACAGAATGCTGACGCAGGTTATAACACAGCAACATTCGATAACCGAGCGATTACAAAGAGTTGAAACAACATTAGACTCAAGGGATGGCTTGTGAATCGTATTTTCCTCTTAATCCTTTCCTCGACTCTCCTAGCCGGTTGCGCATCAGACATGTGGTCTCAAACGGGTTCTCCTTTCAATAAACTCGACCCCATAGTCTCAGGTCAACCGGCGGGGGAGTTGCTGGCTCAAGCGAGTCAGGCGGGGAGTTTGACCCCAATCACATGGGTTGCGGGATTATTTTTATTATGCAGTATTCCTGCTTTCTTCCTGTTAAGCAAGAAACACTTCATTCAACTCCTGTTAGTTGGAGTCTGTCTGGCGATATTGCCGATAGTCCTGCTGGCGGTAGTTGAACATCTCGTTGTTCCTGCCGCGATTATGGCGGGGCTTCTGGGGGTGGGGGGTGTTTTGTTCTTTCTGGGCAGATTATGGGACCGCTATTTAATGAAAAAGAAATGTAAAAATATTGCGGAATCAGTATTATCAGCAGATTACCCGAAACGGCTCAAAGACGGCGACGTTGCCGATTTGGTCCTTTCACTTACTAGCAAGGAGTCGAGATGATTAACGACGCATTAGGTACTGTTTTTTATTCTGTTTGTATGGTTGGTTTAGGCATGTTTATTCAGTGGTCGGGCATTATGCCTTGGCTTGCTTCCAAGACTCCATGGAAGAAGTGAAGTTACCACTATATCCGGAGGAGTGTAAAGGGTGCGGGGCATGTTGTATGTATGTCGGCGTACCCCCATTTGATGAAGTCGAGTCAGTCCTCCTCAAGGAAGAATTGCGGGAAGATTTGGCTAAGTATGGGGCTAGACCCAATGGGTTTCCCTGCGTGTGGTTGACGACTGACTACACCTGTGCCCATTATGAGCATAGACCAAAAGTGTGCAGGGATGTTGAACCGGGAAGCCGCGTGTGTAAAAACGCGGTAAAGATATACAGAGGCGGTGCTTTTAAGAAATGACATCCATAGGCATAATACACAAAACGGTTACGTCTGCGGTTTCAACCTCAGAAACGTCATACCAAACGGTTGCCGAAACCGATGCAATGACAGCAGGTACAACATATTACGTGATTGCCGAAGTCCGTGCTAATGTTGACAGCACTGCTCGTTTAGGCAGTTTGCGGTTAATTGACAAGACAAATGGCGATGCTGTTTTAACGCACAGTGAATACATAAAAGAACATACAACATCAGAACTATGCGAATCTTATTATTATCTTGGCGTAGTAACTGCTGGTAGCGATGGCGGGGGCATTGAGTTACAACAACATGTTTCTTTAGCATCAGAAACTATGGAAACAGACTATGCTTCTATAATGTTGCTTGACCTATCAAACATGGATTCAGATGATTATTTCTTTGCTTTTGTGGATAGAGATGCCACGCCGGGCACAAGTTATGAGGACTTCGCAACATATACAAACGACCACCCAAGAACAAACGACGAGTTTCTTGTTTTTGGTTATGTTAGTTACAATGTAAACAATGTTCAATATTCATCTTATGCAAAGTTGTCTTGTACAGAACCATCGGCAACGCCTAATGAACCAGAATTGCTTTTTGAAGGCGAAGACGCTACCGAAAAACAAAACTGGTTGTTTTCTAGGCATTACACTTATAATGGAATAAACAAAGATATTACGTGGACTATTGAAGCAAAATCTGAATCGGGCGGCACAAGTAACGAACATGCTTATTCCGCCATACTCGGAATTAGGTTAAATGCGTTTAATAACTTTGTGGGTTCGTATACTTCCGCAGAAACAACTACAACTGCAACAACTATGCAAGAAATGGCAAGCGTATCACTTACGCCTGAGTTTAGTGGTGACGTTTTAGTGTTTGGCACAACATTGTGGGTTGGTAATTCAACAGGAAGATATTGCAGACAAAGAATACAAGTTGGTAATACAACTTCACCAAACGCTATTACTGATAGTAAGTGGTCTGTTAACTCAAATGATGGTACAGATATTCTTCCTATAACATCTATTACAAAGTATTCTGGCACGCGAGAAACCGCAGAAACGATAGACTTAGATACGCAAAAAGCAACGTCGGCAAATGTTGGATGGAAAAACCGTTCGCTTGCTGCGTTTACAATTAAGTTAGCAAGTGGAGACACGACACATAAAAACAACATGACAAGTATGCGGCTTGGCGCACGGCTTGGAAGTTATAGGACTAGAGGTTTTGCAAAGAGAACAAGATTTAGAAGGTAATTTAAAATGACAACAGCAATCAATTCAGAAGCACATGACAGAGCAATGCAGGTTGTAAAGTGTACGCTAACGTTTGCGTCCGCGTCACAATCAGCGACAACAACACACAGTTACTATGGTTTCGTAACACAATGTTACATAGACCATGGTGGAACAGCACCAACAGACGGATGGGACTTAGTAGTTACAGATGAGTTTGGTGTTGATACGATAAACGGCAAAGGTGCAAACATTGCATCGGGAACCGATAAGCATACGTTTACGCAAGCAGACTTAGATAACGGCATGGCTTGCTCAGGACAACTTACATTTTCAGGAACAAACGGCGGAACAAGTAGTGGAACAGTAGAAATCTACTTGTACATTGCGAGATACCAATAATGACAAGAATGCGCCCGAACGCAGATTTTATTAAAAAACTAAATGAACAAGTTGAACTTGATGGTTTAGTTGGCGAAGAAGATGAAAAGGCAAAGCCGTTAACGCTTGCGCAAAGAAGATTCTTAGTTGCATATAAAAATCTGGGTACGGTTTCTGGCGCAAGTAGGGAGTCGGGGACAAACCGTAAAACACATTACAGGTGGTGCCATTCTTCTCCAACATACAGGCGCGCGTTTATAGAAGCGGAAGAAGAAGCAAGAGACGAAGTGCTTACAAAGTGCCGCAAGGTAGCGTTAGAAGATGAAAACGTTCCAATGCTTATACATTTAAGCAAAGGTATGTTCCCAGAGTTGTTTGGAACACAGAGGCACGAACTATCAGGACCAAATGGTTCAGAAATAAATGTTAAATCAACAGGAAGCGTAGACCAAATATTAGGCAGAATAAATGACATTGTTAGCAGACGAGAGCAGCAAGCCCTTGACTCACCGACTTCAGATGCCAGACTACTGGAAGGACCCGAAGACCCAGTGGCACATTCCGAAGAATGAAGTAGAAAACCTTGAGTTGCGACGCGAACTTATCGCAGCAACACATGGCAGTGAGTCAGAGCAACAAAAAGTTATGGAACTATGCAGTAAGTCTTTACTGTATTGGGTTAACTTGTTTGCGTGGACATACAATGTTAAGACTGTAAGTGTTGAAGGCGTAGAAGTACCTGCTGAAACAAACCATGTACCGTTTATTACATGGGATGTGCAAGACGATGCGTTTAACCAACTGTGCAACGCTGTTGATGTTGGCAAAGATGTTTTAGTTGATAAGTCCCGTGACATGGGCGCGTCTTGGATATGTATTACTCTTGCAACATGGTATTGGCTTTTTGCTGAAAACTCACAAATCCTTCTTGTTTCGCGTGTCGAAGACTTGGTAGATAGGCGGGGAGACCCAGATACTCTTTTCTGGAAGATTGACTATCTATTAGAAAACGTTCCTGACTGGATGATTCCTTGCGACCGAAACTTGATTGAACGCGGCGGCGATTGTCGCACACATCTCCAATTAGTAAATCCAAAAAATGGTAGCACAATAAGCGGTCAGGCAACAACAGGTCACGTTGGTCGTGGTGGTCGACGTACCTTTGTTTTGTTTGACGAAATGGCATCAATGCAAAACGCTGACGATGCTTGGAGGTCTGCGGCAGATACAACTTCGTGTCGAATCGCCAACTCGACTCCCATTGGTCCCGGCACGGAGTTTAGCCGCTTGCGTAATCAAGGTATAATTACTAACAGCCCTAACATAATTACGTTAGGATATTGGGACCATCCACAAAAGGGAAAAGGTAGAGCGTGGCATCAAGACCCAGATGGTGGACTTACTGGTATCAGTGGTCGCTGGTTCTGGATGACACCTTGGTTTGAGGAACAGCAGAAGAGACGGGGAGATACTGCTGATATTGGTCAAAACATTTTGATTGACCATACAACTTCCGGCGACCTGTTCTTCAACTCTACGATTGTAACTCGACATATTCAAACATTTGGAAAACCGTTTAAGCGGTATGAGTTACAAGAAAAAAGGGGAACTTACGAGTTTGTAGAAGTTGAAGACGGTCGTTGGTTTTTGTGGTGTGACATTGAAGATGGGCAACCAGACAACGAAACAAATTACGTTATGTTTGCAGACATTGCACACGGCAAGGGTTCTAGTAACTCTGTTCTTGCTATTCTCGATAGAGAAACAGGCGCGTTTGTTGGTGAGTTTGTTGACCCGTTTATTACACCGTATGACTTTGCAGCAGAAGCATGTATTGCTGGCTCGTCTGTTTGGTCTGGCGGTCAAGACGAAGCGTTTTTAGGTTGGGAAGTAAACGGTCCCGGTGAAAGTTGGTATCAGGAAGTGCGAAGGAATAATTACTCCAACGTATATTATCAACGGTCTACGGGTGCCAAAACTGACAAACGTTCAAGAAAATATGGTTGGAGAAGTGACAGAAGAAACAAACGAATCTTCCTTGCTTCTTTATCAAAAGCGATGGCTAGAGAAGAAATAACCATACCTTGCATTGATGGATTAAAAGAAATGCTTGAGTATGTGTATTTTGAAGATGGTAGCGTTGGTCCCGGCACAATGCGAGACGAACGAACAGGCGCACGCGAATCTCATGGCGACCGTGTTATTGCATACGCGGGTTGTGTTTTTCTGCGGGGAGAGGTTCCTCAGTTTGAACATAGTGTTTCAACATACGCCGAGGGAACGTTGGGAGATTTGTTAAACCATGCGGAAGTGTGGGAGAGCGTACATGAATAGCGAGAAGCCATGCCAGATAGAAAAAAAGAAGTACAAGATTGTGCAAGAAACTTGTTTAATGCACTTGATGAAGAAGGTTACGACGGATGGATGTGTATACGAGAACAAGAGGATGATGCAAGAATAACTGATTGGTCATTTGTTGCTGCAAAAAGTCCAGAGCAACTGTTTAGTCTTATTCACCACTTAATGGACATTTTGTACCTTGTTGAAGAAGATGACGAAGAAGAATACGAAGAAGAGTATGAATAGCGGAACAAACTAATGTTAAATACAACACCAAATAATTTATTTGAAGAAGTACAAGCGGCTGAACGGCATCGTAACAAACACTTAGAGTATTACGACGACATTGTTAAAAAGTACGCTGGTTCTGCAATGGGTAGTGATGATACAGATGTGATGCTTACAGAGAATCACATTTATGAATATCTATCGCTTACTATTCCTAGACTTGTTCATGACAACCCAAGAGTTACGGTTAACACACGCAGACCTGTTACGCAAGGTGAATCTGCAAAAGCATTACAACATGGGCTTAACCGTTGGACAAGAGACACGAATGTTAGACACGTGCTTAAGCGTATTGCTTATGACATTTTAATTGCGCACGGCATTATTCTTACAACTCAAGAGCCGTTAAAAGGTCATGACCCCAACGCAGAAAATCAACCGTATTTTCCTGCTTGTTATCGCATTAGTCCTAAACGTTTCATTTGCGACCCACTAGCACAAAACATTTTAGAAGCACGCTTTATGGGTCACTCGTGGATTCGTGATAAAGAAGATTTGCTCAAAGACGCTGAAACAGATGACACTTGGAATACGGAAGTCATTGAAACGTTAATTGTTGATTCTCTTGAAGAAGATTCTGTTGGCAGAAAAAATGCTGCTAGTAAAGATGCCCCTGCACGGAGGGAAGTTGCAGGGTACGACATCTGGGTTCCAGAAGTAAGGTTGCCCGAAAGTCCGGGACCAGAAGAAGGATTTCATGGAACTATTTACACTATTGGTTTAGGTCAAGATGACGAAGGCAAAGAAGATGGAACTGTTGATTTTATCCGCGAGCCGCGTCCATATTACGGACCGCCAACGGGACCATACTCATTCTTTGGCGCATATTATGTTCCGGATAAGATATATCCTTTATCGCCGATTCTAGCAACAATGAGTCAGGTAGAAGAACTGAATGACCATGTTCGTTCTGCTGCTCGTTCAGCAACTATGTACAAGCGGCTTATCTTAGTAGACAGCAAGTCTAAAAAGTTAATGCAAGATATTAAGAGTCAGCCAGACAACTATGTTGTTCCGGTTGAGGGCTTAGACCGTGACCGTGTGATTCCGATTGAACTTGGTGGTATTACTAATCAGCAAGTGCAATACATTCAAATGGCACGCGAACGTTTGGATAGAAACAGTGGCGTACACGATGCAATGCGTGGTAATGTTACAGGCGATGCAACTGCGACTGAAGTTAGCATTGCAGAAGAGAGTGGAACGGTACGACTTGCGTACATCAAACAGCAGTTTCAGCAATCTGTAAGAAACATGTTGCAAAGCGTAGCATGGTATTTGTATCATGATGAACGTGTAATGTTCCCATTAGGGGCAGAAGCGGGTAAAGATTTAGGTATGGCAGAGCCATACTACGTTGGAGGCATACTTCCAGAAGAAACTGGCAACTCTTTTCACGACTTAGAACTTGAGATTGATGCGTATAGCATGGAACGAACAAGTGAGTCGTTGAGACAAAGGCGGACAATGGAAGCGTTCCAACTAATATCGAATGTCGCACAAGCGATGCCGGCAATGCCTTACGTAAGATGGGGTGAGTTACTCGACAAACTTGGTGATGCAATGAACATGCCAGACCTGTCTGAATTAGTAGATGAGCAAGCAATGCAAGAAATGTTAGAGCAACAACAGCAACAACAGCAACAAATGATGGAAGCAGAACTTGCAAGTAAGAGTGAAGCAATGGCAGCCCAATCTTCTGGTAATGAACAGAAACAACTGCCAAGAGGTACACAATAATGCCGGTTTACGCATTTAAGGACGAACAGGGGGTAGAAGTAGAACACTTCTTTAACTCTAGCGAAGCGCCAAGCATTGGGGCTACTGTTGTCATTGAAGGCAAAAATCTAAAAAGGATTCCGGCATTTAATGTAGATACTGCGGGTATTGCTCGTAAAACCCACAAGTATCCATATGTCAGCCGTTCCCTATGCAGAAATGCAGAAGGGTGTAAAACAAATGCAAAAGGGCAACCAATTATTACGTCGCAAAGACATGAACGAGAAGTTGCCGCACGCCACGATATGGCAAAGGATTAAGTATGCCTTACGGACCCGGAACATACGGAAGTAAAGTTGGAAGACCTTCCAAAAAGAAAAAGACAAATAAGAAAAAAAAGGCGAAAAAGAAAACTACTAAACGCCGCTAAAGCATTGTGAGGAAAGGAATTAAGTATGTCAGAAGAAACAAATAACGAAACAGTAGAAACACCCGCAGCCGTTGAAGAAACAGTAATGCCGCCTATCTCTGAAAAGGTAACGGCAGAAAACGACGCTTCAGACGACGCTATCCTTGATAACATTTTTGGTACGGACGATGATAGTCCGGCTGAAACTGTTGCGGAAACTACACAAGAAGAAACAACTGCCGAAGTTGTAGATGAAACTGAAGGTAATGCAGACAGTGAAACACGCACTGAACCTAGCAACCTTGAGGGCTACGACAAGGCGATTGCGGCACTACAACGGGATGGAGTGCCACGTTCAGTGATTGACCAAATGGCGGAAGACAATCCCCAAAATCTTGTAGATTGGGGACTTAAACGAGCCAAGAATCAATCTGACGTTGATAGTTATAGCGCGAGACTCAAAGAACTTGAAGAAGGAAAATCTGGTGACGCTGAAACTGCAACTAGCGAAAACGAGTCAGAGGAACAAGTACAATCCAATGACCAACCGTTTAACCTTGAGCAGATAACTCAGTATGAAAACGAGATTTCAGACATCTTCGGGGAAGAGGCAGCAAAATCTATCATGAGTCCTATGCGTGCATTTATGCAGGAGACGCAAACTACCATTCAGCATCAACAAGAGTTTATTAACAACATGATTGCTGAACAGGAAAATCGTCAAATAATTGAATCACGCGAACGACTTGGGGAACGGTTCCCTAAGTTGAAAGATGATAATGACTTCGGTACGGTTGTCGAACAGATGACTAAACTTGTTCAGGTTGGCGAATACGACAACTTCGACGATTTAATGACCGATGCTTATCGAATGAAGTTTGCAGATGATATGGCAAATAGGGCACAGGCGCAGCAGAAGAATAAGATTCGTGATGCTGGTCAGCCCACAACGTCCTTTGTTTCATCTACCCCTGCTTCAAGTAAATCAACAGATGAGCGCGAAGACGCTGTACTAGATGCCTTGCTTGGTGGTGGTGGATATGACGAAGCATCGTCTGCATATAATGGTTAATTAACTGGCAATAGCCAGATAAAGAGGTGACAAATGGCTGGAACAGCACTTGCCAACTTCAATGACTTTATGAAAGTTACTGGTCCACGGTATCTTACGTCAGCAGAAGATGTTATCAATGAAGCCGTTAAAAACACTTATATCCTTAGTCGCTTTCTTCGCGGCAAAGGTATGGATACTGCTATCCAGAGTGGTAAAACAATTAACGACTCCATCTTGTTTGATGAATCTTCAACGTATGACCACTACAAACCAAACGCAACTTTCTCGTGGAAAAACCCACAAGTCATTAGTGATTTAGAAATCAACTGGCGGTTCTCCGTAGACCACATGTCTTGGACGGACCAAGAAGTTGAATTAAACGTGCCCGGTGGATTAAGCACAGGCGCACAAAAAGTAGCGTATAAGAAACTAAAGCGTATTAAAGAAATGCGTCTTTGGACTTCTTTCCTCAATGGTATGGAAAATGACCTTTGGGCATCAGCAAATGGTAATGCTTCAGAAATGGAAACAAACACAGGTACACTGCCTTACAGTATTCCTGCATTCATTTCAGAGCATGATGGAACAACTGGTACAACATACGTGCCTTGGGCAAGCGAAACTTCACTCATGGGTATTAACCCAGCGAATGAATCAAAGTGGCGTAACCAAGTATCACGTTATGACTATGATGACCCAGATGATTCAGACGGCGACCGTGATGGTTTGCTTGACGCATTTGATGAAATGTTCCTTAAGGTTCAATTCAC
>CEUI01035470.1_pt1 | contig 10187 bp, 8 predicted proteins | sample 531411 | NCBI WGS metagenome assembly CEUI01 (sample SAMEA2622841, study PRJEB7988) | marine metagenome | isolation source: saline water (ENVO:00002010), including
ATGACCATCATCAGCTGACGACCTTCCATCTTCGGGTGCTGTTCCACAGTGCCGTATTCAATCAGGTCGGCTTCGACCCGCTTCAACAGCTCCATGCCCAGCTCCTGATGCGCCATTTCGCGGCCGCGGAATCGCAGGGATACCTTGGCCTTGTCCCCGTCAGAGAGGAAACGAATCAGGTTGCGAAGCTTGACCTGATAGTCTCCCTCTTCCGTCCCTGGACGAAACTTGATTTCTTTAATCTGAATCTGCTTCTGATTCTTGCGCGCTGCGGCTTGCTGCTTCTTCTTTTCGAAGATGTGCTTGCCGTAGTCCATGATGCGACACACGGGCGGTGTCGCATCGGGGGAGATTTCAACCAGATCCAGCTTGGCCTCTTCAGCGGCGGATAGCGCCTCCTGAATGGATACGACGCCGACTTGCTCTCCGTCGGGGCCAATGAGGCGCACTTCGCGCGCCGTGATGTTTTCGTTAATCGGCGGGCGTTGCGCAGCTTTTCTGTCTTGTCTCATCTCGCGTTTAATCTTTATTGCTCCGAATTCGGGCGGCCTCGTTGTGCCACAGCGCGAGATAGGAAGTCAGCGAACTCGGTTACAGTCATTGAACCCAGATCTTTACCCTCTCGTGTGCGCACGGCCACGGTGTGCGACTCGACTTCCCGATCACCTACAACCAGCAGGTAGGGAGTCTTGTGCAAAGTATGCTCGCGGATTTTAAAGCCGATCTTCTCGTTTCTCAAGTCCGCAACGGCTCGATAGCCGGATTCATTGAGAGTTTTCTCTACTTCGGCACAGAACGCAGCCTGATTATCGGTGATATTCAGCACCGCAGCCTGGGTCGGCGCAAGCCACGCCGGGAAGTCACCCGCGTAGTGCTCGATCAGGATACCGATAAAGCGCTCAAAGGAGCCGAGGATCGCGCGGTGCAGCATAACCGGCGTTTTGCGCGCGCCATCTTCAGCCACATACTGCGCACCCAGACGGCCCGGCAGCATGAAGTCCAGCTGCAGCGTGCCACACTGCCAGACCCGGCCAATACAGTCGCGCAGCGAGAACTCGATCTTCGGACCGTAAAAAGCGCCCTCACCCGGCTGCAGATCCCACTCCAGACCGGCTTCGTTCAGCGCGTCTTCCAGACCTTTTTCTGCCTGATCCCACAGCGCATCGTCACCTACGCGGCTTTCCGGGCGAGTAGACAGCTTCAGCTCGACATCATCAAAGCCAAAGTCGCGGTAAACCTTGAGGGTAAGGGCGATAAAGTCCGCCGCCTCCTTCTTGACCTGCTCATCGGTACAGAAGATGTGGGCGTCATCCTGGGTAAAGCCACGCACGCGCATCAGGCCGTGCAGCGAGCCAGACGGCTCGTTACGGTGACAGGAGCCGAACTCGGCCAGGCGCAGCGGCAGCTCGCGGTAGCTCTTCAGGCCCTGATTGAACACCTGGATGTGGCACGGGCAGTTCATCGGTTTGACCGCGTAATCACGACTTTCCGACTCGGTAGTGAACATGTTGGCAGCGTAGTGCTCCCAGTGACCGGAGCGCTCCCACAGCACGCGATCAACTACCTGCGGCGTCTTGATCTCTTTATAGCCCGCATCTACCTGCACCTTGCGCATGTACTGCTCAAGCACCTGGTAAATGGACCAGCCATTGGGGTGCCAGAACACCATGCCCGGCGCTTCTTCCTGGGTATGGAACAGGTCCAGGCGCTTGCCGATCTTGCGGTGATCGCGCTTCTCGGCCTCTTCCATACGTTGGATGTAGGCAGCCAGTTGCTTCTTGTCTGCCCAGGCAGTGCCGTAGATACGCTGCAGCTGCTCGTTCTTGGCATCGCCGCGCCAGTAGGCACCGGAAATCCGGGTCAGCTTGAATGCTTTCAAAAAGCGAGTGTTCGGCACGTGCGGGCCACGGCACATGTCGACGTATTCTTCGTGGTAGTACAGGCCCATCGCCTTCTCGTCGGGCATATCCTCGACCAGGCGCAGCTTGTACTCCTCACCACGGGACTCGAACACCTTGATGACCTCGTCACGCGGGGTCACTTTCTTGATCACGTCGTAATCGGTGGCGATCAGCTCAGCCATGCGCTTTTCGATGGCAGCCATGTCGTCCGGCGTGAAGGGGCGCTCGTAGGAGATGTCGTAATAAAAGCCATCATCAATCACCGGACCGATAACCATCTTGGCGGTGGGATACAGCTGTTTGACGGCATGACCGATCAGGTGAGCACAGGAGTGGCGGATAATCTCAACGCCTTCTTCGTCTTTGGCGGTGATGATCTGCAGGCTTGCGTCCTGCTCGATCAGGTCACAGGCATCAACCAGGCGGCCATCTACTTTGCCGGCGATCGTAGCCTTGGCCAGACCGGCACCAATCGACTGGGCGACTTCAGAAACGGTAACGGGATTATCGAAATTGCGCTGACTGCCGTCAGGGAGGGTAATAACGGGCATGTGCCACTCCTTCTCAGTGGTGACCCCTACGCAAGGCCACATGATGGAAACGCCGCACGGATGCCCCGCTGCAGTTCATACCGATGTCACGATTACCGGCAGCCCTCATCAGGCTACTGCAACAGCACTCCGTACAGCACAGAAACAAAAAACCCGGCCACAGGGACCGGGTTTTAAATTTGGTAGGCACGATTGGATTCGAACCAACGACCCCCACCATGTCAAGGTGGTGCTCTAACCAACTGAGCTACGTGCCTGCGATGGAGGCGAACTTTACGCACCTCCCCCGACCCTGTCAACCACTAAGTTACTGAAAACCTGAAAAAACCTTGGCTGGCAGACAAGGTGCTCAACAAACAACCAGACGCTGTTTAATCTTTACCCAAATCGCTCAAATTAAGACCAGAAAGCCGCCTCAGGCCTGCATCAACTGATCGCGCAACTTCTGAATCTGATCACGCGCCTGAGCAGCGGACTCGAATTCCAGATCGCGCGCATGCTGCAGCATCTTCTCTTCCAGCTCGCCGATGCGCTTGGTGATTTCCGCCGGCGTGCGCGGCGCTGCATAGCCCGCACCGTCTTCGGCGGCCTTTTGCTGACGTCGGCGACCGCTGCGACTACCCGGCACCACCGCCCCTTCCAGAATATCCGCCACGCTCTTGGTGACGCCGCGCGGCGTAATGCCGTGCTCTTTATTGAAGGTGATCTGCTTCTCGCGGCGCCGCTCGGTTTCACCGATGGCGCGCTCCATGGAGCCGGTAATGCGATCCGCATACAGAATGGCCTTGCCGTTCAGGTTACGTGCGGCGCGGCCAATAGTCTGAATCAGCGAGCGCTCCGAACGCAGGAAGCCTTCTTTATCTGCATCCAGAATCGCGACCAGCGACACCTCGGGCATATCCAACCCCTCGCGCAGCAGGTTGATACCCACCAGCACATCAAAGGCGCCAGTGCGCAGGTCGCGAATAATCTCGACGCGCTCCACGGTATCGATATCCGAGTGCAGATAGCGCACCCGCACGCCGTGGTCGCCCAGATAATCGGTCAAATCCTCAGCCATGCGTTTGGTCAGCGTGGTGACCAGCACGCGCTCTTCCTTATCCACCCGCAGGCGAATCTCCGAGAGCAGGTCATCCACTTGGGTGGTGGCCGGGCGCACTTCGATCTCCGGATCTACCAGGCCGGTCGGGCGCACCACCTGCTCGACCACGCGACCGGCGTGAGCCTCTTCATAGGGGCCCGGGGTGGCAGACACAAAGATGGTTTGCGGCGAAATGGCCTCCCACTCATCAAAGCGCATGGGCCGGTTATCCAGCGCCGAGGGCAGACGAAAACCGTACTCGACCAGCGTCTCCTTGCGCGAGCGGTCGCCCTTGTACATGGCACCGACCTGGGGCACCGACACGTGGGACTCGTCGATAATCAGCAGCGCATTGTCCGGCAGATAATCAAACAGGGTCGGCGGCGGCGCCCCCGGCTCGCGGCCTGACAGATAGCGCGAGTAGTTCTCGATGCCGTTGCAGTAACCCAGCTCCAGAATCATCTCCAGGTCAAAGCGCGTGCGCTGCTCCAGGCGCTGAAATTCGACCAGCTTGTTCTGCTCTTTGAGCACCGCCAGGCGCTCATCCAGCTCCACTTTTATATGTTCCACGGCTTCAAGCAAAGTCTCACGCGGCGTCACATAATGGCTTTTAGGATAGATAGTTACGCGTGGAACCTTACGTAAAACTTCACCCGTTAACGGGTCGAAGAAGCTGATCGTTTCAACCTCATCATCAAACAATTCGATACGAATCGCTTCCAGGTCAGATTCCGCCGGGAAGACATCAATTACATCACCACGCACCCGGTAGGTAGCGCGCGCCAACTCCATATCGTTGCGGGTGTACTGCAGCTCCGCCAGGCGACGAAGCAAGGTGCGCTGATCAACCCGATCACCCCGATCCACGTGCAGCACCATGTGCAGGTAAGACTCCGGATCACCCAGACCATAGATAGCCGATACCGTGGCGACGATGATCGCATCCGGGCGCTCCAGCAGCGCCTTGGTCGCCGACAGACGCATCTGCTCAATGTGGTCATTGATGGAGGCGTCCTTCTCGATATAGGTATCGGAGGACGGCACATAAGCTTCGGGCTGGTAGTAGTCGTAATAGGAAACAAAGTACTCGACGGCGTTGTTCGGAAAGAACTCCTTGAACTCGCCATACAGCTGCGCCGCCAGCGTCTTGTTGGGCGCCATGATAATGGCCGGGCGCTGCATTTTCTGAATCACATTGGCGATGGTGAAGGTCTTGCCCGAGCCGGTCACCCCCAGCAGGGTCTGGTGCGACAGGCCCGCCTCCACTCCCTCGGTCAGCTGGGCAATGGCCGTGGGCTGATCACCAGCCGGCTCGAAGCGGGTTTGCAGGTTGAACTGACTCATCACTACCGGACCTCACAGGGCAACAACAAACGAACATGATAACGCAGCTGGTCACGTCAGGCGCTGCCGCCATTTCGTTCAGACCTGCGGATTCAGGATACGGAACATGGGAACCCGATTGGAGTTATGCGTTCAGTTCTCTATAATAAACGGCCGCTAAGACGTCATTGATCGACCCGGTTGGCGGAGTACCTCACCTCCCGCCTGCCCGCCCGCTCGATGCCCAGCACCGGCATAGCCCGACACCCTACATTCACTTGAATATCGAGTTTGCCCATATCATGAGTTTGTTTTCCCCGGTAGAACTGGCCCCGCGTGACCCCATCCTTGGCTTGAACGAAGCGTTCAACGCCGATACCCGTGCGAACAAAGTCAATCTGGGTGTTGGCGTGTACTGCAATGAAGCCGGCAAGGTGCCGCTGCTGCGCGCGGTGCAGGCTGCCGAAGAGGCCCGCGTAGCCGAGCACGCCGCCCGCGCCTACCTGCCGATTGACGGCCTGGCGCCCTACGATCTGGCCGTTCAAAAACTGCTGTTCGGTGCTGACTCCGCCCTGCTGGACTCCGGCCGCCTGATCACCGCCCAGGCCCTGGGTGGCACCGGCGCACTGAAACTCGGCGCAGACTTTCTCTACCGCCTGACCGACAAGCGCACCGTGGCGATCAGCAACCCCAGCTGGGAAAACCACCGCGCGCTGTTCGAAGCCGCTGGCTACGACGTGGTCAACTACACCTACTTCGACCCGGCAACCAACGGCCTGAACCTGGACGGCATGCTGGCCGATCTGGACGCCCTGCCCGAAGGCAGCGTGGTCATCCTGCACGCCTGCTGCCACAACCCGACGGGTGTCGATCTGGGCCTGGCCGACTGGGCCAAGGTCATCGACGTGGTTGGCCGCCGCCAGCTGGTGCCGTTCCTGGATATCGCCTATCAGGGCTTTGGTGAAAACCTCGAAGACGACGCCGTTGCCGTGCGCCTGTTTGCCGAGTCAGGCCTGCCCTTCCTGGTGGCCAGCTCCTTCTCCAAGTCCTTCTCGCTGTACGGCGAGCGCGTTGGCGCCCTGACCATGGTCACCGCCAACAAGGAAGAAACTGCACCGGTACTGTCGCAGCTCAAGCGTGTCATTCGCACCAACTACTCCAACCCGCCCACCCACGGCGCCAAGGTCGTTGCTGCAGTACTGACCAACCCCGAGCTGTACGCCCAGTGGGAAGCAGAACTGGCCGAGATGCGCGACCGCATTCGCGACATGCGCGCCGCACTGGTCGAGAAACTGCAGGCCGCCGGCGTAGAACAAGACGTCAGCTTTATCCAGCGCCAACGCGGCATGTTCTCCTTCTCTGGCCTGAGCAAGGATCAGGTCGCTCGCCTGGCAGACGAGTTCGGCATTTACGCTGTGGGCAGTGGCCGTATCTGCGTAGCTGCGCTGAACACCAGCAACATTGATGCTGTGGCAACCGCCATGGCGGCAGTCATGAAGGGCTAAGCCTCAAGGCCCGGTTGCAAAACCGGGCCTCAAGACGTTGACTTTGATCGTTTTTTTGGTAAAGTGCGCAGCGTCCGATCCGCGATAGCTCAGTCGGTAGAGCAAATGACTGTTAATCATTGGGTCCCAGGTTCGAGTCCTGGTCGCGGAGCCAAATTGAAAAACCCGGCATCAGCCGGGTTTTTTATTGCCTGCGATTTACCTTACGCCAGCGCAGCCAGTGCGGCTTCTGCTTCAGCACGGCCCTTGGCCGCCTCTTCCGGCCCCAACGCCTGACCTTCTACGTTGACGAACTCAACATCGGTGATACCGATAAAGCCCAGCAGTTGACGCACATAGGGCTCCTGGAAGTCCAGCGGCGTGCCAGTGTAGCGGCCGCCACGGGCTGTGACCACGTATACCTTGCGATCACCGGCCAGACCAACCGCGCCACTTTCGGTGTACTTGAAGGTACGGCCTGCACGCAGCACATGGTCAAACCAGGCTTTCAGGGTTGAGGTGATGCCGAAGTTGTACATGGAAGAACCGATGACCACGATGTCGCTGGCCAGCAGCTCGTCGACCAGTTGATCAGAGCGTGCGGAGGCGGCTTTCTCTGCATCGGTCTGCTCTTCAGCCGGCTTCATCCAGCCGCCCAGCAGGGTCGCGTCCAGGTGCGGCACAGCCTCTGCGCCCAGGTCACGGGTAACCACCCAGGAGCCCGGATATTTGGCCTGCAGTTGAGCTACCAGGTTGTTGGCGTATTCACGGCTCAGTGAACCTTCCTGGCGGGCGCTGGACTGGACGACAAGAATCTTTTTCATGGTGTTGCTCCATCAATGTTGGCGAGATGGAGCCATAATAGAACCAATAAAAAGATAAAAAAGCGCAAAAATACGCTCAAAAATATCGATAAAACTGATAGATTTAGCTGGCGTGGCAGTTTAGCGTAACGCGCACACGGGTGATGGCACGCAGGAATGACTGGCTGATCGTCGTGCTCTCACCGGCAGCCAGCTTGACCCGCCGCGGCGTAGGCCGCTCCGGGCCGTTGACGAAGGTCGCCTCGCACAACGCAGCGGTATTGCCGGTGTTACGCAGCAGCACCGTGGCGATATTGCTCATGTCGGTGGTTTCAGCCTCAACGGTGACGCCGTCGAATTGGCTTTGCAGGTCAATCGGAAAGGCTTGGGCAGCGGCAGGCATCAGGCAGGACAACAGCAAGGTGGCAGCGGCAAATGTACGCATGGTTCGCTCCTGGGGCAGATCGGGTTGCGGCACTACGCTGGCGCCACGTGGGACAGTCACTTGTCCCACGCTCACAATACGGCAGAGGATGGCAGGATGAAAGCACCCCGTGTAACCCTTGAGCAATGGCGCACGCTGCAAGCCGTGGTCGACCACGGCGGCTTTGCCCAGGCGGCCGAGGCGCTGCACCGCTCACAGTCGTCGATCAGTTACACGGTTGCCCGCATGCAGGAGCAACTGGGCATCCCGCTGCTGGAAATAGAAGGCCGCAAGGCGGTACTGACCGAATCCGGCGCCGCGCTGTTGCGCCGCTCCCGGCATCTGGTCGCCCAGGCCAGCCAACTGGAGATGCTGGCCAGCGAGATGGACCAAGGCTGGGAAGCAGAAGTACGCCTGGTGGTAGACGCCGCCTACCCTACCGACCGCCTGGCCAGCGCGCTGCACGCCTTCATGCCACAAAGCCGCGGCTGTCGTGTACAGCTGCGCGAAGAAGTCCTCTCCGGCGTAGAAGAGAGACTGCACGACGGCAGCGCCGACCTGGCCATCTCGGGCCTGAGCATCGCCGGCTATCTGCCGCAGCAGCTCAACGCCGTGCAGTTTGTCGCTGTTGCCCACCCGAATCATCCGCTGCATCAGCTGCAGCGCACCCTCACCCACGACGACCTGGCAACGCATCTGCAGGTGGTCATCCGTGATTCCGGCGAGCGGCAGCCACGCGATACCGGCTGGCTTGGCGCCGAGCAACGCTGGACCGTCGCCAGCCTCGGCACGGCCGCGCGTCTGGTATCCCGCGGCCTAGGCTTCGCATGGCTGCCCGAGCATGAAATATCTCGATACCTTGAAAACGAGCAGCTTAAACCTCTGCCACTGGAGCAAGGCGCCCAGCGCTCGGCGTACCTGTTTCTCTACGCCAACAAGGAGCGACCGGTCGGCCCGGCCACGCGCATTCTGGCCGACCTGATCATTGAACATTCGATGACAGACCACTGAAGGGCTTCAATTCCCCGCAATTTCACGCCTAGAATGGCCCTTTCGGCCATTCGGACCCTGCCCATGCCGCAGATCACGCTGAACGACTGTCAGTTTCACTACACCGACCAGGGCTCCGGCCCGCCCCTGCTGCTGTTGCACGGCCTGGGGTCCAGCGAGCAGGACTGGGAGTATCAGCTCCCCGCACTGACCCCGCACTACCGGGTGCTCTGCCTGGACATGCGCGGCCACGGCGGTACCGACAAAACCGGCAAAGGCTACTCGATTGATCTCTTCGCCCGCGATTGCCTGGCCTTTATCCAGGCGATGAATCTGCACAAACCCCATATCGTCGGCCTGTCGATGGGCGGCATGATCGCCTTTCAGCTAGCCACCGACGCACCTGACGTACCCGCCAGCCTGACCATCGTCAACAGCGCCCCCGAGGTCATTCCGCGCAAGCCGCTGGAATACTGGATGGCCGGCAAGCGCCTGTTCTTTGCTCACGTCTTGCCCATGTCGGCAATCGCCAAGGGGCTGGCTCGGCTGCTGTTTCCCAAGCCCGAGCAGGAACACCACCGCCAGACCTTTATCGAACGTTGGTGCGCCAATGATCGCAAGAGCTACCTGGCCTCACTGCGCGCCATCGTCGGCTGGGGTGTAAGCAACCGGCTGGAGCGTATCAACTGCCCGGTGCTGGTGGTCAGCGCCGATCGTGACTACACCCCGGTCGAGCACAAGCGCGAGTACGTCAGCCACTTGGGCGATGCTCGGCTGGAAGTCGTCGCCGATTCGCGGCATGCTACGCCGGTCGACCAGCCGGACACCTTTAACCAGCTGCTGCTGGATTTTCTTGCCGAGGTCGACAGCGGCCCGGCCGCCGCAATAACAGATCCCGCCGCAGCGGGACTTACAAGCCCCTGACCACGGAGTCATCCATGCTGAAACACCTGATTGGCGCAGCCGCCCTAACCCTGCTCAGTACCGCCGCCCTGGCCGACAACCCACGCGTGCAACTGAGCACCAGTCTGGGCGACATCGTCGTCGAGCTGAACGAAGAGCAGGCCCCCATCAGCACCGAGAACTTTCTGCGCTACGTCGAAGCCGGCCACTACAACGGCGTGATCTTCCACCGCGTGATTCCGGGCTTCATGATTCAAACCGGCGGCTTTGACAGCAACATGCGCCAACTGGACACCGGCCGCCCCATCAAGAACGAAGCCGACAACGGCCTGAAGAACCGCCGCTACACCCTGGCCATGGCCCGCACCCAGATTGTCGACAGCGCCACCAGCCAGTTCTTCATCAACCTGAGCGATAACGACTTTCTCGACCACGGCGGCCGCGACTTTGGCTACGCGGTATTCGGTGAAGTAGTCAGCGGCCAGAACGTCGTCGAAACCATCGGCAAAGTACAAACCACCAGCCGCGCCGGCCACCAGAACGTACCGGTCAACCCGGTCAGCATCATCAGCGCCACTCGCCTGGAAGAGAGTGCTGAATAAAGGTTATGGGGCTGGCCAGCTAGGCCTTACACCAAAGTTGCGTACCGCATGCTCAACTGTTGGAGTGTGCACAAAAAGTAGTCCCGTTTACGCGGGCGAGTAGCGCAGGGCTGACGGGAAAAAGA